>ERZ791826.1873-NODE-1873-length-10652-cov-3.802303_pt1 | contig 10652 bp, 8 predicted proteins | sample MGYA00510297_ERZ791826 | MGnify/ENA primary metagenome ERZ791826 (study PRJEB30046, sample SAMN00792004) | human gut metagenome | study: EMG produced TPA metagenomics assembly of the A metagenome-wide association study of gut microbiota in type 2... | reverse complement strand
TTTCTTCATTCGTATCCTGCTCACAAAATTTCTTCCACATCACAATCCACCTTTCTGCTAATTAATGTTTTAACTTACAATATCCTCATTCATTCCAAACTTATTTTATAAAATTATATCATTTCGACGTAAGTTATGCAATATTTTTTTCTAAAATATTTTTATATTACGTATTTTATTATTTATTTGCAGATTATTTAAGCGTATTATTATATACATCAGCTGATAGCTTGAAAGATTAATCTAAAAAATCACTAATATGCGAAGTGTTTGCGAAACTTTTTAGGCGTAATTTCGCAGGCACAAACGGCATGACAAAGCGCCTTTTGAAACGAGATAAACAATCTAGAAATATAGGAGGAAACAAATGAATTTATTAAATCATACACAAACTAACAATATCCATGATATTACAGATGAAATTGAAGAAAGAACTAATTTGAACGTTCCTTCAGCTATAATTATACCATTGAAACAACACAGAACCGTCAACCTTAACGCAAATGATACATTTGAAATTGATGTAAAACTGATGACAAGAAAGAAAATCTTCGAAAAAATTTCAATTCAGCCGGCTGAAATTGAAAATCCTAATCTTGTTTACAAGTTTGGTACAAAAGGTGTAAGTCGCCTATCAGAAGATGAATGGGACATTTGCAAGAAAATTTACCATAAGCTATCGGAGAATATTGACGAGGAATGTGTTTACGGTTTTGTTGGTGAATTTGATAACAAATACATTTTTGGTGATAACATCATCTCGCCAACTTCAACAAACACTATTAAAAATGTATTTTTTAGAAGTCCTTGTACAATCGAACATGCGAGTGCAAACTTCTTTTTTGAAAAGTATCTTCCATGCTTCAAAAGTCAGACAGAGGGTCTCATCTTTTTGTTTACCCTGCTTTTAAGCACTTGTATATCACGATTGGGTAACTTAGGCACTGATCGACCGTCATTTATTTTGGCTGTTATAGGTCGCACAGGTAGCTATAAAACTTCTACGGTTCAAGCTACACTCAATCCATATAATAATGAAAATTTTAGTGTTTGTTCTTTTGAAGACACAGTTGCCAGTATTGTAGCAACCTTAAAACAGTCGCGTGATATGATCACAATTGTTGATGATTTTTATACAAATACTGACAGAGAAATAACTGCCACGCTTGAAAAAATTATACGCCTTAACGGTGACAAATCATCAGTTGCTAAGAAAATGAGCGGTAAAAAAATCGTATCCGAATCGTCTGATACAATCACGGTTGTCACCGGTGAACAGATTCCAAAAGTGCGATTTTCGTCGATCCCGCGTATGTTCATTATCGACTTCCAAGAGGCAGTCAATTTGCAGGCATTAACGGAGTTACAGGCCTCACAAGCTGAGTTCAGAGGTGCATTGGCTGATTTTATTCAATACACATTAGATATTGACTTTTGTATTAAATTGAGGCAAAAATTCTTGGATCATCGAGATAGCATTTCCCATCACGCAGCTCCGAAATGGCACCCGCGTTATACATCAATGTGTTGTTGGTTTTTGGCAATTTACGATATGTTTTGCGAATATTGCACTGCAAAAAATATATTTTTCACCAACATCAGTGATTTTCCATCAAACATTCGTCACTACATCGCCGAGCAAAGCAAGCGTTATCTTGAAAACGACAGTATCTTCATATTTTTCAAGATACTTGACTCATTACGTGTCGAAAACAAGCTACATAAAATAAATACATCAAAAATCACCAATGACACACCAAAAACAGATATTTTATATGACGATAATTACATTTGGCTTGAAAGCGTTAATGTTTTTGCTAAAATCAAACTTGCATGCCAAAATGAAGGCATTTCGTTTGATTTATCTCGGCAAGAACTTTACCAAAAATTAGAAAGTGAGAAATTACTTATAACAAAGAACAACCATCGTTCATACGAATATCGAAAAGGACAATTTAGGCAATCCGTTATATGTTTGCCAAGAAATAATCTCAACCGTTATTTGACTTATGATAAGGAGGACATCAAACTATGAGTACTGAAAGCGAAAATCTATACACAAAGAATGATCAACTAATAGCACAAATTTATGATAACCTTTCGGGAGAGAATAAATCAGAAGAAGCAATTTCGCTTCTTCTAAATCCTAACCATATCTCACCAACAGAACAGGTAAAAATTCTTGGACTATTAGGTGAAAAGGATGAAAGATTTCATTCTTTGCTCATCAAAACAGTATTAAATAATATTAATATTTTAGACAATAACGAGTCGTTTAAAATAATTAATAATCATTTTATACAACTGGTAAATCAAGCTTATTTACTTGATGATAACGCAATAATTAAGATTTGTCAAGACTTATTTTATCTTATAAGTCAAGGTGTAGCTGCATTTTATCCATACATTTGGATACTGCTAAAAAACCATGGTCATATCACAACATACACCGACAAGAAATTAAGAACCATCAACCATTATGCAGTCGTTTTCAGTTTCGATGGGTACAATGCTAAATCCATCCGAGAAATACTCAAAAGCAACTGTATATTATGCTCAGAACAAGCACTCAGTGCATTTAAAACAGTAAAAACAAAGAAAGAACAAGCATATTCACAATGTGCAAAAGCATTGCTATATATCATGGTTCAAGCTTTTAAGAAACAACAGCCGGACTATGATAAATTTGACGAATACCTATCTGATATTCCAAATAAGTATTGCGAAGAACTTCGTTGCGATTCATTATCAAGAAATTCCGAAAGGCTGTATGCTAATTTGTATAGTTTCTTTGAGAGTGGCGATCACAAACAAGTTTATGGCTTGTAATTGCTGAAGCCGATATGTAACTGCCCTTGTTTCATTTATGTATTATTTTCATAGAGGAGGAAAACACAATGCAAAAAAGTATTTTACATTTAGACAAAAAACAAGGGCAGACATATCATGCCATATTTAAAAATAATCATGGGAGGCGGTTATACATACAACTACAAATTAATAATAACGAAATTTTCATTTCAGATTGTTTTTACACCGACAGACCTGCAAGGAACGGACATCATGCCGTTCCCTGCAAATTTCATACTTCACACTGTACTTGTGACAGTTTAATTGATGTGTTCAAAAATGAGCTTGACAAAACATTTTTCGGAATTGAATTTTGCGATATCGAAAACCATTTATCAACAGAAGAATATATCAAATTAAAAACACAAGTCAAAACCAAATATAAATTTTTAATTCTTGTAAACGATAATAATACATATAAAACAAGACTAAAAAATCGTATTCACAGGTCGATTTTGCTTGAAATCGTTCGTAACGGCAACAAAGGAACAATTATCGATTGTCACTACAGCGACAGAACATACAAGCGAAACAGTGCATACATAACACCGTCAGGACTGACAAGTATTACTTTTGATTTTAGTCTTTACAACATATTAAAAATAGTCAATTCTGAGCTTAATTGTGATTTTACCGATGTTATCATCACGCAGGACAGTTTTGGCTTTAACGATTCTCCCCTACCGATTTGCGGGAGTATTTAGACAAACCATACACCGCATAAAATAAACTAAAAATGGAGGTAATCATAATGTCGGAATACACGGATATAAGAAACAATACATATCAAATACATCAGCGTTCGCTTGTGAATACTTCTCAAGCGGAGCAACAAAAGCAAGAAATTATAGAAGAATTGTATCGTATCTTTGATAAGAAATAATTTTATTAAAATCTGAAAGGAGGAAGCAAAGATGGCGATTGCGTTATACGCAAGAAAATCAATAGAACGTGAAAACAGTATTTCATGCGAAACACAGATAGAATACTGCAAATCAGTAATCAAGCCTGATGAACGCAGTGAGAAAACCATTGAATTTATCGACAACGGATATTCGGGCGGCAATGTTGACCGTGACGGTTTTCAAAAAATGATGCGTCAAATTGAACGCGGTAAAATCGGCAAGGTTATTGTGTACCGTCTTGACCGTATCAGCAGAAGTCTTTCGGATTTTGTGGGTATTTTGGAAACACTCAAAAAGCATAATGTTCAGTTTGTTTCCTCTCAAGAATCCTTCGACACGTCAAGTCCGTACGGTGAAATGATCGTGAAAATACTTATGGTATTCGCCGAATTTGAACGCAAAAGCATTATTGAACGCGTCAAACACGCATATGCTTACAGAAGTGAAATGGGACTGTATATGGGCGGTCGCCGTCCGTACGGTTTTAATTTAAAAGATACTGTTATAAACAACGTCAAAACAAAAATGTTTGAGCCTGTTACGAATGAAATTGAGCAGATAAAATACATTTTTGAAAATTATTCAATACCGAATGTAACGTTGCGGCGGCTTATGGATAATTTGATTGACAACAACATTTCAGCCACCACAGGCAGTTGGTCCACCGCAAAACTGTCAAACATCATAAAAAATCCAATCTACGTAAAGGCTGATAACGCCATATACGAATACTACTCAAAACGCAATGCCAACATCATGAGCGACATCAATCAATTTGACGGCTTGCACGGAATACAAACCTACGGCAAATCAAAGCATACTGCGGATGATATGTCGGATATTAAAATAGTGGTTATGCCGCATGATGGTATTATAAATTCTGACCTATGGCTAAAATGTCAGAAGAAAATTGAGAAAAATAAAAAGCTCGGCAATTCCGTCAACAACTCTACAAGTTGGCTCGGCGGTAAAATTGCTTGTAAGCAATGCGGCAGAACAATGACCGTAACAAAAGGCGGTAAGAAAAAAGACGGCACACAAACACGTTATTTCAGTTGTACAGGCAAGTCGCATAATCGCATATGTAACGGTCCTAAAGTGACGCTGTATGCCGACAGTTTGGAAGATATGGTATATAACCTTATCGCCGAAAAACTCCAGTCACTGAAAGGCTCTCGCAAAAAGATTTCAACAGACAATTCAAACAAGATTAATCTGCTGAAAAATCAGCTTAGCGAAATTAAACAGTCACAAGAAAAGATTGTTAATATGCTTTTGGACGACAACTTTGAATCGGATATGAAATCACTTCTGAACGAAAAAGCCAAAAAGTTGTCCGAAGAAAGTAAGGCGATTACAGAAAAAATCGAAGATCTTGAAAGTGAAGAAAATGAAATAATCAGTGTTATAAACCTATCACAAAAGTGGAAAAGTGCAAATACAGACGAACGCAAAGCCGTTTGCAATGTGCTTATACATAAAATATTCATATGTGAGGACGGCACTTGTGAAGTAGTATGGAATATATAATAAAAAGCACCTATTTTCGATTATGAAAATAGGTGCTTAATTTTATAAATATCTGCCTGTTATACTTTTTTTATTCAATTTTATTTCCTGCGGTGTTCCGCTTGCAATGATTTTACCGCCATTTTCACCGCCTCCCGGTCCCATATCTATAACATAATCGGCATTGCGAATTACGTCAAGGTCGTGTTCAATGACAATTACGGTTGCACCGTTATCCAAAAGTGCCTGAAAAACTTTGAGCAATACCTGTACATCTAACGGATGCAAACCGATTGACGGCTCATCAAACACGAAAACAGAATCACTCTGTATCTTTCCAATCTCACTCGCCAGTTTCAATCGTTGTGCTTCACCGCCGGATAGGCTCGGTGTTTCCTCGCCAAGTGTCAGATAACCAAGTCCCAACTGTTTTAGCGTATTCAGCTTTTGGCCGACGGTTTTCATATCCTTGCAAAATTCAACAGCTGTGTTTATATCCATATCCATAAGTTCAGGAAGAGAAACACTTTCACCCGCTTTATTTGTAAGCTTCACATCATAAGCAATTCTTGAGTAACGTGAGCCATGACAATCAGGACATTGAATATTTACATCCGGAAGAAATTGCACGTCAAGACTGACAACACCTGTACCGTCACAACCCGAACAACGTAATGAGCCTGTATTGTACGAAAAATCTCTTGCCTTATAGCCTTTATTTTTTGCGTCCTCGGACTTTGCGTAAAGTTTTCGCAATTCATCGTGAACACCTGCATAGGTAGCCACCGTAGAACGAACATTAATTCCGATAGGTGTTGCGTCAATCAGCTTGATACGTCGTATACCCTCGGCGGTAACATTTCTTATATGCTCCGGTAACGCATGACCGTTTATGTTTGCATCAAGTGCGGGAATTAAACTTTCCAACACCAAAGTCGTCTTGCCCGAACCCGACACTCCTGTAACAACGGTAAGTCTGCCTTTTGGAATGTCAACTTCCAACGGCTTGACCGTATGTATTTGAGATGTGGACAAATGAATATTTCCGTTTGCGAACAATTCTTCCTTTGTGGCACATGACCTTAGTTTTGTTTCGGCTTTACCGGATATAAAAGGTCCTATTTGAGAAGCGGGGTTTGCTTCCACATCTGCGATTGTACCTTGTGCAATCACATGACCGCCATTTGCCCCCGCTTCCGGTCCCATTTCCACAATCCAGTCTGCCTCTTTCAAAATCTGCGTGTCATGGTCTACCAAAATAACCGAATTGCCGTCCGATACAAGATCGTGCATAACACCTGTAAGTCCGACAATATTAGATGGGTGCAAACCGATTGACGGCTCGTCCAACACATAAAGAACACCTGTAGTGCGGTTACGCACGGCACGGGCAAGCTGCATACGCTGACGTTCGCCTGTCGAAAGTGTGGCTGCCGAACGGTCAAGAGTCAGATAGCCAAGACCTAAATCAATTAACCTCTTCGCCATACTTTCAAAAGTTTCACAGATACTTTCAGCCATAGGTTTCATCTCATCAGGCAGGCTTGTCGGAACACCACGCACCCAATCCACAAGTTCGGAAAGTGTCATATTGCAAACTTCATCAAGCGATATTCCTCTTAATTTCGGTGCACGGGCGGCGGCAGAAAGACGTGTTCCGTGACATTCGGGACAAATATCCTCTTTTAAAAATTTCTCTACTCGCTTCATGCCTTTTTCATCTTTGACTTTTGCAAGAGCATTCTCCACCGTGTAAACGGCATTAAAATATGTAAAATCCAATTCACCTGCATTTTCCGTATTTTTGGATTTGTAAAAAAGGTGTTTTTTAACCGCCGGACCGTGATAGACAATATCTTTTTCCTGTTCCGTCAAGTCACGGAACGGTACATCTGTACGCACCCCCATCTCACGGCAAACGTCCGTCATTAATGACCACATCAAGCTGTTCCACGGAGCAACTGCACCATCATCAATCGTAAGAGAGTCATCAGGCACAAGTGATGCCATATCAACGGTGTGAACAATTCCTGTACCACCACATTTTTGACAAGCACCTTGTGAATTGAATGCCAACTCCTCTGCCGACGGTGCATAAAAATGAACGCCACATTCCGAGCAGACTAATTCCTTCCCTGCGGCAACCGCCAGTGACGGTTTTAAGTAATGTCCGTTTGGGCAACGGTGGTTTGATAAACGTGAATACATAAGTCGCAAACTGTTTAGCAACTCCGTTCCCGTTCCGAATGTACTGCGTATTCCTGGTATACCGGGACGCTGATGTAATGCAAGTGCGGCGGGTACATAAAGCACCTCATCTACACTTGCTTTCGATGCCTGTGTCATTCGGCGGCGAGTGTAAGTAGACAGCGCTTCCAAATAGCGCCGAGAACCCTCTGCATATAATACACCCATTGCAAGAGAGGACTTACCCGAGCCTGACACTCCTGCAATACCTACAATTTTCCCCAACGGAATATCTACATCTATATTTTTAAGATTGTGGACTTTTGCTCCACGAATAAGTATTTTTTCTATCATTGGTTTTACTCCTAAATATCTTTTCCAAAAACACACTGAAAAAAGCATATCACAAGCATATCTATTTTGTCAATATTCTGCTAAAAATCGGAAAGAAGAAAACAAAGTAAGCGAATGGGATATATAGGTATTTTTATATATTGCGTTTGTGTTGTCGATATGCTATAATATTTTCAAAAGAGGTGAGATTCATGGACTTTTTAATAATGAATAGAGATACCGTTGTGGCAGAATGGATAGATAACAAATTAAATCTGATTAAGCCGTCACTTGCTCCAATGTATTTGGAACTTACAAGCAATGTTCCGAAGTGGCTTGAAACAAGAGCTATCGACTCACACAGAGCAAATTCAAGACTTCTTAAAAAGGCTTTGCGTCTTACCGAACGTGACGATATAGGCTCTGTTTTATCAGTGAATGCAGTCACCATTACGGATAATTATTGGATAAAACCGATTAACAGCGACCTTTGCTATGCCGATGTTCGTTTTGACAACGACTATTTTGCCACACTTGCTTTAACCGGCAGTTACGACAGTTTTAATCGAGCGGCGCATAGCAAAAGTACAAAAACTCCCGAACTTACCAATATAGGTAGCTTTGAAAAGTGTTGGAAACTGATTAACGGCGAATGGTGGATGTACAAAAAGGCTAATCACGATGAAACGTTTTCAGAATTTTTCATATATCAACTCGGAATGGAATTAGACTTTAATATGGCTGAATATAAACGTGGTAATGGTGTTATTAAAACAAAGGATTTTACCGATAATGCCATGGTCAATTTTGAGCCTGCATTTAATTTTATGAATGAATGCGAGGACTATATACAAACTCTTGAGACATTAAAAGACCTTTGCCCTAATTGCATATGCGATTATGTGAAAATGTTGTTTCTTGATACAATCTGTGCAAATCCTGATAGACATACATTTAATTTTGGTATTCTGCGTGATATTGATACAGGTGATGTTTTGGGTTTAGCACCGAATTTTGATAATAATATGGCACTTATATCAAGAGGTTATCCTAAAAATATTAAGAGAAAAAATGATATATTGGTAAGTTTATTTAATGAACTGCTTGAATTTGATAACAGATTGAAAAAATATATTCCACCTCTGACAGAAGAAATTATTTTAAAAGTTATAAAATCAGTCGGGATGCGTGTCAGAAGTAAGGAAATAACTGAATTTATTATGAACGGATATAATCAGATAGAGCAATAAATAGAAGTACGGACATATTTGATTATCAGCATAAAATAGTACAAGGCTATGTCTGTACTCTACCGGGCTTCATATATCCGAGAGATTTTTATTCGTTTTGTGTTAATAGCTGTTAAGCTCATTTATGAAATCTTCCATCGTGACGCCTATCCATGAGCGTCCATAAAACATTTCATTTTTTAATCTGCCTTGAATTGTCAAGTCAAATGCAACGATATATCAAAATAAACTTCAAAAGGCGATTTCTTCATTCCGTGAAAATTTTTTGCCCCTATTAGGTGTAATTGTTTTTGGTCGACTATCTTTTAACATATAAATTATCGCTTGTTTTACACTGATAGAATCTTTCTTCTAAAAATCCTCGATATATTCCACGATAAATTGTAGCATAACTAATTTGTATAGGATTTTTCTCATGTTTTAAACGAAATGAAATTTGCTCCGGAGACCATTGATATTGAAGAAACAATAATTGAACAGTTTTATGAATATTGGCATTTAATAACAATGGTTTTATTAATTGCAAATATGCCGTTATCGGCACAAATGCATTGAAAACAATTTTAAATTTATTGATTTTGTTCCTGTAATGTGGTATAATATAAATAGATGTTAGGAGTGATTTTATGAACTATTTATCTGTATCGCAAATGGCGAAAAAATGGAATATGTCCGAGCGTGGTGTTAGAAAATACTGTGCCGAGGATAAAATACCCGGTGCATTCCTAACGGGTAAGACTTGGAATATTCCCGAAAACGCAGAAAAACCCAAAAGAAAAAATAAAAAAAGCAATGAGCATCAAACATTGCTTGAACGATTGAAATCAGAGAAAGCATCTTATATTTCCGGCGGAATATATCATAAAATACAGATTGAACTTACCTATAATTCCAATCACATTGAGGGAAGCAAACTTACCCACGACCAAACGAGATATATTTTTGAAACCAATACAATCGGAGTGGAAAATGATGCACTTAATGTTGATGACATTATTGAAACGGCAAATCATTTCAAATGTATCGATATGATAATTGATAATGCAAAATATAAGCTCACAGAAAAGTTTATAAAACAGTTGCATTATACTTTAAAATCCGGTACATCTGATTCAAGAAAAGATTGGTTTAATGTGGGCGAATATAAAAAGCTCCCCAATGAAGTCGGCGGAAAAGAAACCGCAAAACCAGAAGATGTTGCAACTAAGATTAAAGCACTTTTAAAAGACTATAATCAAAAAGAAGAGCATACGCTTGAAAAAATCATAGACTTTCATTATACTTTTGAAACAATACATCCGTTTCAAGACGGCAACGGCAGAGTCGGAAGACTTATTATGTTTAAAGAATGCCTGAAAAATAATATTGTTCCGTTTATAATTGATGAAGATTTGAAGATGTTCTATTACAGAGGTCTGTCCGAATGGAACAATGAAAAAGGTTATTTGACCGATACTTGCCTTGCGGCACAGGATAAGTTCAAAAAGTATTTGGATTATTTTAAGGTACCGTATATCGAGTAATACAAAATAGCGATTTATAAATTTAGGAGTTTATTTATGACTTGAATTTACAATATAAGTGCAACAAGTAAAAAAATAATGACTCAAAGGGAAAA
>ERZ791826.1872-NODE-1872-length-10654-cov-3.732522_pt1 | contig 10654 bp, 5 predicted proteins | sample MGYA00510297_ERZ791826 | MGnify/ENA primary metagenome ERZ791826 (study PRJEB30046, sample SAMN00792004) | human gut metagenome | study: EMG produced TPA metagenomics assembly of the A metagenome-wide association study of gut microbiota in type 2... | reverse complement strand
TGTATGTGAATCTGCCGGAATACATTTTATACAATTATTCTGTATCCATATGATAGAACTGACATGTTTTCCATGGAGTTTATTATTAGAAGAACTTTCAGATATATCATGGATGAATACAGCTTTTGAATTTATCATATTCTTTATAATTCATGCAGCGCTTATAGCAGTTGGTATGTTAATATTACTTGGAATTAAGAAGATATCAGGTAATATACATAATATTAAAAAGCAGAAGCAGGAAAGCACAGAGCCGTGGCAGTCAGAACAGGCAATAACAAAGTCTGGACTGAAAAAAACGGAACAGACAGACTTAGGACAGGAAGAATATAAAAAGAGTGATAATGTTACAAACGAAAGCGTTAAGTCTCAGAATATTAAGCAGGCACCTGTTAATGTAAAAAAAGGACGTGTTGAATGGGTAGATATGGCAAAGGGAGTGTGTATACTTCTTATGTTATATGCACATATGCCGATAGATTCTGGCATAAGACGGATTATATTTTCATTTCATATGCCGGCATTTATGCTGCTTAGCGGATATTTTACAAAGAACCGGCCGTGGAAGAATTTCTTTAAGAGTACTTTTAAAGGACTTCTGCTTCCTTATTTTGGGATAGAGCTCATAGTAGCATTTGTAAGAGTGTGGAGATACTGGCTGTATATAGGAATTGACTTTGATGCGGCAATAGAGCTTATCCGTATGCAGGTTAAGACAGCAGTGCTTGGAATGAGCTTTTCTTCAACTATATTTACAGATGTTACAAGCGTGTTTGTAATATGGTTTGTAATATGTCTGTTTTTTGCAAGGATGTTATTTATTGCAATACTTAAGATATCGAGAGAAAAGGAATGGCTTACAGCTATACTTGTTGCAGTTGTTACAATTGCAGGCTGGTATATTGGAACACAGATAGCATATCTTCCGGAAAGCTTTGATGTATCAATGACATCGACAGCATTTATATATGCAGGATATCTTCTTAACAAATATCATGCATGGGATTATCTTAAGAACCATCCGCTGTCAATACTTATTACAGGAGTTATATGGCTGGCACAGATATTGTGTGGAGGAATTGAATTATCAGTCCGTTCATATCCTGTATTTCCTTTAAGTCTTGCAGGTGCAGTTGCAGGAACAGTTATACTGTGTCTTGTATGTCAGGTTATAAGCAGATATAAGATACCAGGACAGGTATTAAAGTTCTTTGGAAAGAACAGTTTTATAGTATTAGGTATACACTGTGTGGAAGCACAGTTTATATATTGGGAGGGGCTTCTTGCTGGTGCAGATGTAAATATGCAATTTTTGGTGCATATGATATGCATTTGTAGTACAATGATTATATGGATTGTATTTAAACTCTGGTTTAAGTACGTTCAAAAAATACGAAAAGGAGGATTACTATGAAAAAAGTAGTACAAAAAACATGTATGGCTATCGTAGCTGCGCTTGTATTCGTACTTTGCATTTGTGTAAAGCCTGATACAGCACAGGCAGCAGATGGCGGTTGGCTGTATTTTAATGCAGATGATGGCAACTGGTATTATTATGTTGATGGCGTATATGATACTTCATATACAGGTCTTGCATTAAATGAATATGGCTGGTGGTATGTATCTAATGGTACAATCGACTGGAGCTATACAGGAATGGCAGCCAATGACTTCGGCTGGTGGTATGTATCTAATGGTACAATCGACTGGAGTTATACAGGAATGGCATGTAATGATTTCGGCTGGTGGTATATGACAAATGGTGCGTTAGACTGGTCATATACAGGAATGGCATGTAATGACTTTGGCTGGTGGTATATGACAAATGGTGTGTTAGACTGGTCATATACAGGAATGGCATGTAATGACTTCGGCTGGTGGTATATGACAAATGGTGCATTAGACTGGTCATATACAGGAATGGCACTTAATGATTTTGGCTGGTGGTATATAACTAATGGCGCAATCAACCTTAATTATACAGGAATGGCAGCCAATGATATCGGCTGGTGGTATTTTACTAATGGTATTCTTGATCTGGGATTTAAGGGAATCGGAAGCAATTCGTATGGTTACTGGTATTATGAAGGCGGTGTAATTAACTTTAATTACAGCGGTGAATATACATATATGGGTATGAAATATGATGTAACAGGCGGTTTTGCAGTTCCAAGAGAAGATATATTTAAGCCGGGCACAGTTAAGAATGGAGAGCTTACGAATGGTATATATATGATTCGCAGCAATTCTAATCCTAATTATGCACTTACTGTTCAGGAGTCAGCTACAGCAGAAGGTGGTTATAACCTTGTAATGTCTAAGATTACAGGTGAGAATAACCAGAAGTTCCTTGTAGTTAAAGATGATGCGTCATCAACATACTGCTTTATGTCTCTTGAATACCTTGATGCCAATGGTGCAGATGCAACACATAAGTGGCTTATTAATTCATGCAACCATGGATGGGGAACAGATGCCTACACAGATAATGTACAGGTAACTTCTGATTCTGTCGGAGGAACAAAGAACTGGACAGTAGCAGAGATATCAGGTGGTGTATATACAATAGCAATTGTACGTCCTGATTATACATTCTATATGACAGATGAAGGCAATTCTAATGTAGGTACAGCTTTATGGTCTAATGCAGCAGCACAGACATTTAACTTTGTATCTCCATATACACAGACTATAGCAGATGGTGCTTATACAATAGCAGCTTCTGATAATACAGGACTTATGCTTTCAGCAAAGGATGCATCTGTAAAGGATGATGCACCAATTGTTCTTGATGATGCTTCTGAGGGAACAGAGCAGTTATTCTATATTAACTGTATTGATTCAGCAAATGGTATCTATAAGATTAAAAATGCTAACTCACAGCGTTTTATGTATACAAAGGGTTCAATAGCAATAGGTGATTCTGTTATGCAGGCACAGGGTACTGATAATATAGATCAGACATGGTATATACAGAAGAATACTAATGGAACATATAGCTTCATATCTGCTAACAGCAACCAGTATTTAACATTAAATGGCAGTGCAGCCGAGGGAACAACATTAAGTCAGACTATCGGAAAAGATAACTCTGGACAGCAGTTTGTACTTACAGCTAAGACATATGGTGAGGAAACATTAACAACAGGTATCTATTCAATTGGTGGAAATGATTACCGTGTATCTTCTTTAGGTGATGGTGTATATACATTATATTCATTAAAGAAGAGCGGATATTGTGTAGCAGGCAGCAACGGTTCAATGAAGTTTGAAAGTTCATCTGATGCAGCTGGTGCTAAGTGGCTTGTGACAGGTGGAAGTGGCAAGTATACATTTAAGTCATTATCATATGGTACATATATGACATCAGATGCTTCAATAAGCAGCAGCTCACAGAGCCTGTCAGTTTCAGACAGAAATGATGCGGTTACAGATTATAGTAAGAAATATGACTTATCAGCACTTAAGTCAACAGATTCATTAAGCGGAATACAGGTTGTATCAAGATTGAATGCATTAGGACTTAAGCGTTCAGATCTTATGAATCCTGAGGCAGCTATGGATACAGTTGAATCTTCAGTTAATAGTGCAGTAAGAGGATTGCCTACAAAGACTGTACAGTATACAGGTAATGATGTTGATGATCTTAACCAGTTCTTACAGGATAACGCAGGTAAGGTTGTACAGCTTACTAAGGATATTGAGGTATATAAGAATACTAATGGTGCTTTTGGTATCATCATGGTACCATCTAATACAATCTTAGATGGTAACGGACACAGCCTTGTAATGAAAGCCGGATATACAGAGGCTCCTGATAATGGTGTAGTATTATATGTGTACAAGAATGGTGTAATTCCATCAAAGAATTGTGGTGTTAAGAATTTAACAACTTCAATTCCATATGTAAACAGCATTAATGTATTTGGTGCTGAAAATATTATTCTTGAGAATAATACATTATCTAATGCAGCTAAGTGTGGAATACTTATGTCAGATGAGCATGGATTAACAACTAATGGAATTATCCGTAATAATACAGTAAATAATGCTGGCGACGTTGGTATTGCAGTATATGGCAATCATTCAAAGCTCTTAATAGAGAATAACAGCGTGTCAGGAGCAAAGGGATTCGCTGGTATTGCAGTAAGCTGCTTACAGCATGGACAGCAGATCCGTGTTGATAGTGAGACAACAGGACCACATGATATCATTGTAACCAAGAATACAGTTGCATCAAGCGTTGGTGAAGCATTATACTGTATCGGAGCTTATAAGACATATATGACTTATAATGTACTTCGTGACAGCTACTTAGAAGGTGTATGCCTTGACAGTGGATGTATCGGTAACTACTTTGCACACAATGAAGTATTTAATAATGGTATAGAAGGCGGACTCCCAGGCGTATCTATTGATAATGGTATGTATAATATCGTTGATGGCAATAATGTATATAATAATACATGTAGTGGTATCAAGCTTGTGCGTACAGGCCTTGGCAATATTATCGTTAATAATACATGTACTGATAACTCTTATAACAAGAAGGGCGCTAAGAGTGCAGGTGTAGATATTGAACCACTTGCAGTAGAAGCAGCCAACCTTGGTTATATCGACGGCCTTGGAAGTAACTGGAATGTTGTATTAAATAATACTGTTAAGGGTTCACACGACTTCGGTGTATTCATAGCAGATGATGATGGTGGTGTATCTTGTGGTAATGTTATCATGTATAACAAGTTCTCATCATCATATACATTTGGTGCAACAGACTTCTCTTCACAGCCAAGTACTGTAAAGAATAATATTGTATCAGACTAATTCTATAATGTTTTAATAACAGATTAGATAATACACAGGTATATGCTAAACCTTTAATATATACGATTTAGAATTATATTCCCACAAAGAAGATGAATAATTATTTGTCTTCTTTGTGGGATTTTTATTATTATAATATGCTTTCAGAGCTACGCCTGTATATGGAGGCATCCAGAATCAGGATTAATTGCCTGCAACCGGGGAATTTGTCAGAAAATCAGTGAAAAGCCGTTTGACAATATATTTTACTATAGTTATAATAAACGTTGTGTTTTTATACACAATAAACAGTTGAGAAAAGGAGGAGAAGGAGCTTGAGAAGATTTTTAAAGAAAAGTCTTATGGCATGCGCTACACTTGCACTTTCAGCATTATTTACGCTGGGAGCTAAGAGCGTACAGGCAGATGCACAGGACGGATTTAACTTAAGACTCGACAATGCCGGACAATGGCATTATTATACAGAAGACGGAAATATTGATTATTCATACAGCGGAATGGCTGAAAATGAATACGGCTGGTGGTACATAACAGATGGCACAGTTGATTTTGACTACAATGGAATGGCAGAAAACAAGTATGGCTGGTGGTATCTGTCTAACGGTACAGTTGACTGGGATTATAACGGAATGGCAGAGAACATATATGGCAGATGGTACATAAAAAGTGGCTGTGTTGACTGGGACTATTATGGAATGGCATATGGACCATGGGACTGGACATATGTAACTAATGGTTTTGTCAATACAGATTATACAGGACTTGCCGAAAATGAATATGGCTGGTGGTATATAACTAACGGTTATCTTGATTATACATATAATGGAATGGCTGAAAATGAATATGGCTGGTGGTATATGACTGATGGTGGTATTAATTGGGACTTTGAAGGCATTGCCGCTAACAGATACGGAAGCTGGTGGATGAAAGCTGGGACGGTAGATTTTTCTGCTAACGGAGATTATACTGGTTCTGATGGAATTGTATATACTGTAGTCAATGGTTATGCCAAAGTGAAGACACCCGCAAAGCAGACAGGCTTTGTGGAAGAGGCTAATGGTGATGTGTACTATTATAATGAGCAGGGAATGTTAGAACAGGCAGTCGGTATGGATGTATCTAACTACAATGGGCAGATTGACTGGGATGCTGTTAAGGCATCAGGCGAAGTGAAGTTTGCCATTATAAGAGTTGGTTATGGTGATGATATAGCAAGTCAGGATGATAAGAGAGCTGTATATAACATGAATGAATGTGAAAGAGTAGGCATACCATATGGTGTATATCTTTTTTCGTATGCGGTAAGTACAGATGAAGCATATAGTGAAGCAGCACATGTGTTGAGAATGTTACAGGGAAGAAAGCCAATACTTGGTGTATATCTTGATGTAGAGAACCAGTCATATGATGATGGTTCAAATTACTATCAGAAGCATGGGCTTGATCCATATTCAGAGGATGGAAGAAGAAGACTTACAGATTATACTAAGATTGTTCTTAGTGCTGTAACTAATGCCGGATATAAGGCCGGTATATATATGAATCAGAACTATTACTGTAATGTCCTGTATATGGACGAGCTTGTCGGTTACAGATGGCTTGCAGCCTGGGGAGATTATGGTAGCTGCCCGATAGAAGGATGTAAGATGTGGCAGTATACAAGTGATGGCAAGGTTACAGGTGTACCAAGTGAAAGAGTTGATATGAATTATTGGCTGAATAATTAATAGAATAATTGAAATATACTTCCCGGATTGTATATTGTCTCTTATTAGAGATGATATATAGTCCGGTTTTTCTATATAATGAAAATAAGCAGAAAAAAATAAATCTTCACGTAATTATAACAACACATAGCCCATTGTTTTTAAAAGCAATAGAGAATGCCTCATATGAATATGATATATCAGAAAAATGCTATTAACTTTAGACTGGTTTTACGATAGACATGTATTAACGAGATAGAGAACAGAGTAAAGCTTTATTTATCAGGCATAAGATATAATAATTGAATAGAAAAACACAATGAAAAAAATGTAAATTTATGCATATTTTTAATTGTATTTGTAGGTATCAGGTTATATAATAAAAAAAGACTGTCTTAATTGGCATAATGTCATTATATATGACTGTTGATAACAATTAAATGTATTGGATAATATACAATATAAGCATTTATTTATGCTGGAGGCAGTGATATAATATTATACTGTTAATAGTAATTAACTAGGGAAGGTATTATAAAGGGGATATTGTTATTATATGTAATGATAAGTGGTGGATTGAAGGATAAACATTTATTACAGAATACAGAATGTTTTTATGAGGGAAAATGAAGAATGAATAATCAAAAGAAGATAGCGGTATACTTTATGTATATGATAGATGTAATGTCATTAATAATATCTTTTGTCATTGCATATCTAATAAAATTTAATTTGATTGAGAGTGAAGTTAATGTTTATAGAAGTGATTATGTAATATTGTTTTTACTTATATTTATTATTTACATTATTGTTAATATTGTATTTATGAATCATATTGAATTTATTAATAGAAATATTACACAGGAAGTAATTGAATCATTTAAAATTATTGTATATGTATCAGCACTTGTCATGGTTTGTCTGTTTTTCTTAAAAAATAGTGCAAGTTATTCAAGAGCAATGATGTTTATATTTATGTTTGTATCATTTCCGGTGGTGTTTATTGGCAGGATAATGTTAAAAAGAATATTACATATAATGTATCGAAGTGATAAGTATCAGGAAAAGATAGTTATAATCAGTGATTCAAAACACATATGTGATGTAATCAATAAATTAAAAAATAAAAATGCTATAAGAATTGTAGGTGCTGTATTAACAGATATAGATGCAATAGGAAAAGAATATGGTGGTGTGGATATAATAGCTAATTCTGATAATTATTTGGATGTTATACAGAAAAAAGAAATCGATTCGGTATTTTTATCTATAGAAGAAAAGGATTATATCAGCTTTAAAAATATAATAGAATCATTGCAGGATATTGGTAAGAATATTCATGTGCGTCTGCCAGAATATGAATTGTGTGATGGTTACAAACAATTTAGAAAAATAGGAGACTTTGCGGCTATAAGCTATGTGTCATCTAAAAACATGATGTTCTATCAGATTGTTTTAAGAAGAAGTGTTGAGGTGATATTAGGCTGTATTGGATGTATTCTTACAATTATAGTATATCTGTTTGCCGGTATTGGGATGCTTATTGAATCTCCGGGGAAGGTAATAGTGTCCAACGTAAGAGTGGGGAAAAATGGACGTAAATATTTACAGTATAGATTTCGTATTGTGAAAATGGATGCACAAAACTGTGTTGATAATGGTAAAAGTCCATTTATGATTATAGGAAGAATATTATTCAGGTTACATTTGGATAAGCTTCCGGGAGCATATAATCTGCTGTGCGGAGACATAGGCTTAATAGGTCCGAGTTCGCCATCAGTGGCACAATATATTAATTATCTGCCAGCACAGAAAAGAAAGCTTACTATTAAACCAGGTATTGTAGGGGAATGGAGTTATCGTAAGAATGATATAGAGCTTGCTACGACATCAGAAAATTATGATATGCCATATGAAAAGAATATAAAAGGTGATATAAAAAGATTTGTTATGGCAATGGGGAGAATGGTTATATATCATCCAAGACGGACGATGGAACAGTGGGAGATTCAGGAACAGATAAATACTGTTAAAGAAATAATTGCTGATAAAGAACCTTATCAATATGATAGAAGTATATATATTGTACATAATTCTTTTGGAAGAATAATTTATCTTATTATAAAAAGAGTGTTTGATATTGTGCTTTCAGCAATAGGACTTATTGTTTTGTCACCTATATTCTTAATTCTTATGATTTGTGTAATAGCAGAGGATGGCGGCAATCCATTTTATGGGCATATACGAATTGGAAGAAACGGTAAAAGAATACGTGTATATAAGTTCAGGAGTATGAAAAATATTGATGTTGATATTGAAAAGATACTTACACCAGAACAGCTTTTGCAATACAGAACAGAATTTAAGATAGATAATGACCCAAGAATAACAAAGGTGGGAAACTTCTTAAGAAAGTCAAGCCTTGATGAGCTTCCGCAGCTTATTAATATATTAAAGGGTGATATATCCATAGTAGGTCCAAGACCGATAGTTGCAAAAGAAATTAAAATATATGGAAAAGACACGGCTAAGCTTCTAAGTGTTCAGCCAGGACTTACAGGATACTGGCAGGCTTATGCCAGAAATAATGCTACATATGAAAGTGGTGAAAGACAGAAGATGGAGATGTATTATGTTGAACATCAAAGTCTTTGGCTGGATATAAAGATTATATTTAAGACGTTTAGTTCTGTGGTGAAAGGTAGTGGAGCACAATAGAAGGTAGTGGGAAGTTAATGAATACTAAGATTATTACAAGAGTAGGATATTTAATTATAGTTATAGTGGTTTTTGGTGTGCTACAAAGTTATACATCAAATAAAATAGTTGGTAATGAGATAATTAGGGAAGAACATGATTATCAAATGCTAAGCGATGTGCAAAATATATTTAATGAAGCATTAAAAGAGAATGAGGTTAAAGAATACGTTTATAATTGGATTGGTAATAAGGAAAATTGTAGATGGACAATAGGAGAATGTAAAGATGATTTTATGACTAATATTGAAAATTTTTATGATGTTTTTTATAAAAATATGAATATAAATGATTTGCAAAAAATTAATTTTTTGTCAATAAGTTGTAGAAAAAAAGGTGTAGTATATGTTTTTATAAATAAGAATTTAGAAGTTAAGGTAACTGTACAAGATGAAAAAAAAATTATTGAAGAACAATATATAAATAAGAATATGGTGTTAGAGTAAATTATTTTTATAAGAATTGAGAGATTATGCAGAATATATTAAAAAATAAAATTGGATTTGTTATATTAACGTGGAATTCTGAGAAATACATTAAAAAATGTTTAGAATCTATAGTAAGTTTAAAAGAAATAACTCCTCGTATAATAATAGTAGATAATGGTAGTTGTGATTCGACTTGTAAAGTAATAGAACAGTATAAAAACAGTTATCCAGATATAATAAAGGATATTAGATATAAAGAAAATAAAGGAACAACATTTCCAAGAAATGAGGGAATAAAGAAGCTTGAATGTCAAAAAATAAATTATTATTGTATATTAGATAGTGATACAATTATAAATGAGTCGGCTTTCTTAAAATTGATATATGAATTGGAAACTCATAAAGAATATGGAATGATAGGTCCTAAATTAATTTCTTCAGCAGGGGTGGTTCAGATGTCAGCTAGAGCATTTCCTACATTATTAGAAAAGGTATATAAAGCAATTCCAATAGAATCATTACAGAAAAAAGGTGAAAAAATGGAAATGCAAAATGCGCCTAAAGAAGCACAAGACAGCTATCCTGTAGACTACTTAATGAGTGCATGTTGGTTAATTAAGAAAGAAGTTGTTGAAAAAGTTGGATTATTAGATGAAAAGATATTTTATGCTCCAGAAGATGCAGAGTATTGCATAAGAGTATGGAAAAAGGGATATAAAGTTGCATATTGTCCTAATGTAAGCATAATACATGAATGGCAGAGATTAAGTAAGAAAAAATTTATTAGTAAAATGAATTATGAGCATATAAAAGGACTGATATATATGTTTAATAAACATAAGTATTTATTTACTACTAGAAACTTAAAAAAATTTTAGTGTGAAGATATAGATAAATATATAAAATTAAATAGGATTATAGGAGAATGATTAAGATGAA
>ERZ791826.1861-NODE-1861-length-10723-cov-4.020529_pt1 | contig 10723 bp, 9 predicted proteins | sample MGYA00510297_ERZ791826 | MGnify/ENA primary metagenome ERZ791826 (study PRJEB30046, sample SAMN00792004) | human gut metagenome | study: EMG produced TPA metagenomics assembly of the A metagenome-wide association study of gut microbiota in type 2... | reverse complement strand
TGTTTGATCAGATTGAATAAAGGTTTTAGTAATCACTTAGGTATTAACTTTTAATTGTTAGAGTCATGAAAAAGATTGTTTTAATGGTAGCGGTAGTAGCATGTGTGGCATTCGCATCACAAGGTGTACAGGCATCAGCTGTACAGGTATCAGTCGAAAACGTAATGCAGGACGATTTCGTGAAAATCGAGGTAAAGGAACTTCCCCAGGCCGTGCAGGATGCAATCGCCAAGTCTTACGAGGGCAGTACGGTGAAGGAAGCCTATGTTGCCGGTGCCGACGGTGCTAAGAAGTATAAAGTCGTCCTTGTCGACAAAGATCAGAAGGAACAGACGGTTGTTCTGAATGAGAAGGGCGAGGTAATCGAGTAAGTATGTATCTATCTCCCGATACTGTTTTCTAATAAAATTTTAAATAAGAGTTAGTGAAACTTATCGACACATGAAGCCGTTCTGTCTGCGAAGATAGAATGGCTTTTTTTATATATTAATTAGATTTATTTTCATCTTGTTAGATGTGAGAGTTCGAATAATTCATATCTTCGCCTCTCTAATCAATCGCTGTGTATATAGCAAATGGAAATATTTATTATTATCGGTCTTATCTTATTGAACGGCCTTCTTTCTATGTCGGAAATTGCTTTGGTGTCAGCTCGTAAGGCTCGTCTTGAGCTGGAAGCAAAACGTGGAAACAAATCTGCCAAGACTGCTTTGAAGCTGGCAAACGAACCGGACCGGTTTCTCTCTACCATCCAGATCGGGATTACGCTTATCGGTATTCTGACCGGTTTGTATTCGGGCGAGGCTTTTGCCTATGACCTGGCCGAGCATGTCCGCCGCATTCCTTTTCTGGAACCTTATGCGTTGGGAGTTTCCAAAACCACTATTGTCGTGATCGTCACTTATCTGACATTGATTATGGGCGAGCTGGTTCCCAAACGTATCGGTATGGGCTATGCTGAGCGTGTGTCGATGCTCGTTGCCAAACCGATGAATTTCCTTTCGCTGGTCGCCTCGCCTTTCGTGTGGCTGTTATCCAAGAGTACGGCGTTGACCGTCAGACTGATCGGAACCGATGCGACTGAAGAAAACAAGGTGACGGAGGAGGAGATCAAGGCGATTGTCAAAGAAGGCTTTGATGTCGGCGAAGTGCAGGAAGTCGAGCAGGACATCGTGGAACGCGTGTTCAATCTGGGCGACCGTAATGTCGGTTCTATCATGACACACCGCAGCGAGCTTGTCTGGCTGGACCTGACGGACAGTATCGAGCAGATACGCGAGAAAGTCCAGGAAAATCTTTTCAACATCTATCCGGTTGCTGCCGGAAAGTTTGACGATATCAAAGGCGTCGTCTATCTGAAAGACTTGTTCGGCCGTATCGACGAGCCGGATTTCTCTTTGTCGCAGGTGATTCGTCCGGCGGAGTTTATGCCGGAAAACCAGAGTGTGTATAATGCGTTGGAACAGTTCAAGCAGGCACGTGTGAAATATGGCATCGTCACGGACGAGTTCGGAGGCATCCAGGGGATCGTCACCTTGAAAGATATCATGGAAGGTCTGATCGGGCAGGTTCCCGATGTGGGGGAAGAGGCCGAGATCGTCGAGCGGTCCGACGGGACCTGGCTGGTGGACGGGCAGTACAACTTCTATGACTTCCTTGAATATTTCGACATGGAAGATTTGTATGCCGAGCATGACTATAATACGCTCAGCGGCCTGATCCTGGAGATTCTGGAACGGGTTCCGAAGACCGGTGAGAAATTGAGCTGGTTGAACTTCGAATTCGAGATCGTCGATATGGACGGCGCCCGTATAGATAAGGTTTTGGTTTCCAAGATACCTCAGAAAGAATAAACCGGCGTCAGATATCTGCCAGCCTGTGCAACACTTCCATCTTGCCGAAAAGGATGAGCAGATCACCTTCTTCGACTCTCAGGTCTCCGGTGATTTTGTCGATGACGGAGTATTGGGTTTGTTTTAACCCGATCAGGTTGCGTTCTGTCTTGGGGCGTTCGATGCCGACAAGGCGCACTCCGAAATTCTCTTCCAGGTCTATGGTCTGCAGGGTCTGTCCGACAAAGGTGACAGGTGCTTTTATCTTGTAGAGATGGTGTGTATCCGTCACTCTGTACCATTGTTTGAAGAGTTCCCCAAGTAAGGATTGGGATGCGTACATACCGGCGAAATCATCTTCCGGAGTGATGATCTCCGCTACACCGATCGAACGGATCACTGCCTCGTGGATGGGAGAAATCCCTCGTACGATCAGTTTGTTCACATCTAAGTTCTTTAGCAGGGCTACAGTCTGTATGGAGGTCCCGAAGTCCTTGCCGAAGGTGACGAAGATGGCATCCATCTCGTTCAGTGGTAGCGTGTTCAAGGCGTCTTTGTCCGTCGTGTCGAGGCTGATTGCTCCGGATATGGTGTGTTTGACCGCTTCGGTCTTGTGCGGGTTGATATCTACGCCGATCACTTCATTGCCGATGCGTGTCAGGCTTTCGGCGATGGCGCGTCCCAGGTTTCCTAATCCGATTACTAAATATTTCATATTGTATTCTTTATGTTACATTAATATATTTTCCTGTGGATAGGTGTAATTCTTCTTTTTGTATTCCTTGTAGAAACTGATAAAGAAGGCCAGTATGCCGATACGTCCGACCAGCATGGTGAAGATGATGACCAGTTTTCCCGAAATGCTCAGTAACGGGCTGAAGTTCAAACTTAACCCTACCGTGCTGAGTGCCGACACGACTTCGAAGGTCAAGGTGAAGACCGGTACGTCTTTTTCGGTAATGGACAATATCCAGACGGCCGCCCCCAGCCAGCAGAAATAGAAAACGATTGTGGCGAAAGCCCTGCGTATGGTTTCCGGTGATATTTCACGTTTGCGGATTTCCACATTCTCTTTCCCGCGGGCGGCGTTGTGTGCGGTCAGCAGGGCGACACAGACGGTCGTTACTTTCAAACCGCCGCCGGTAGACATGGGAGCGGCGCCTATTATCATCAGGATCAGCGTCAGCATGAGCGTCCCGGTAGTCAGCGTCCCCATATCCGCGACGCAGAATCCGGCCGTACGCGGGGTGACGGCTCCCAGGAATGCATTGGCAAGCTGCCCTCTGAATGGCAATCCGGCGAGCGTATTGTCCATTTCCAGCAGATAGTAGAAAAATGTACCGCCGGCAAGCAATACCAGCGTGCTGATCATCACGATATACGTGTTGATATTGATAATTCTGGGGGTATGGATATAATGCTTCTGCTGTCCGATTACGATCTTGAATGTATTGACAAGCAGATGTCGTAACAGCTTCAGGTAGTTGAAAACAATCGGGAAACCTAGCCCACCGAATACGATGAGCAGGGCGATCCAGACATGCAGGTTGTATTTTTGGGCGACCAGCGGGTCATACATGTTTCCGCTCAGCGTCGAGATCCCAGCATTGCAGAAAGCCGAAACGGCATGAAACACAGCGTAGAACACTTCTTCCTGCGTGCCTCCCGGCAGCCCTCCCTTTATATCCAGATAAATCAGGTAGGCCCCTACGCCTTCGATAAACAGTGTCACGAACAGGATGTTAAGGATCACCCGGAACAGCCCGTTCACCCGGTCTTCGTTCAGCATGTCTTTCAGAACGAGCTTGCTGGTGAAAGATGAATGCCCCATGAAAGAAAGGGCAAAAAAGCTGGTGAAAGTCATGACTCCTATACCGCCGATCTGGATAAGAAACATGATGATGATATGTCCTGTATGCGTGAATGTCGTTGCCACATCGACTGTCGTCAGTCCGGTCACACAGACGGAGGTGGTCGAGATGAACAGGGCATCTACGAAATGAATCCCGTGCACCGTGACGTTTGGCAACATCAGCAATCCCGAACCGACAAGGATGACGAACACGAAACTCAGCAGGAACAGGAGGGACGGCTTGATATGGCTTTGTAACAGCGTGAATGTCTGCCGCGACAAATGGATGGCGCTCAGCAACAGCAGGAGGAAATAAACGAACAGCGGTTCCGTGAGGAAACCGAGGTAGGGCAGCGACTGGTGGATGGCTTCTTTGAAGAATACTTTGCCCGATAGCACGGCAAAGAGGAAAAAATAAATGCCGATATCCAGGTATAACATTTTCTCTTGTATGATCTCTTTGAATTTCAAAATATACCGAAGCGATATCCCGGTAAAGAAAGCCAGCAGGAGGTAAACCCGGCTGGTTTCCAACATATGGGTGACATGGGCCGAATATTTGAATCCGAACTGATAGACCAGGATGAAGAGGGAGGCGAGAGAGGCGACGAGTATGATCCCTTCGGCCACCATGTTCAGCAAGCCCTTCATATTCGCCCAGTACATTCGGAATGAGAACTGTAGATGTTTGATATCCATAGTACGTCTTTTTTTAATAACAAATGTATTGAATAAATGTTAGAAGTTTCTTCCCTTTCCGGATAATCGCATTAAAATTCAGGTTTGGTACAGTTCCTTTTTCTGTGAGTGATAATGTATGTTAAATAACGGGCTTTTTAGCCTTTTGAGTAGATATTGTTCGAATTACATTATGTCGTATGTCGTTTTAACCTTATATTTGCGGAGAATCTTTATTGGGATATTATGGAAACACAGGAAAATAAGCAGGAAATGTTTTATCCGCACGTTTCGGTCGATTGCGTATTGCTTGGGACAAACGAAGATAAACTGTGCGTGTTGCTCGTCGAAAGACAAGTTGCCGGTAGTAACGAGAAACACTACAAATTGCCGGGAAGCTTGATTTATGAGAGTGAAGATCTGGATACGGCCGCTTATCGTGTCTTGAACGAAGCGACAGGTCTGAAACGTGTAGCCTTGAAACAGTTCCGCAGTTTCGGCTCTCCTGCCCGTACCAAGAATAAAGAGGATGTGCAATGGCTGGAAAATGCTTCCAAAATGAAAATCACACGAATCGTGACGGTCGCTTATCTGGCGTTGTGTAAGTTCGGGAAGAAAATGACGATGGGGGAGATGTCCGATACCCTTATCTGGGCACCTCTAAATGAATTGCCACATCTGCCATTCGACCATAAGGAAATTGTTGAAGCTGCCGGCGAAGAGATACGGCGGTGGGTGGATGTCGAACCGGGTATCGTTTTCGATTATCTTCCGTCAAAGTTTACGGCCTATCAGTTGCGGCGCATTTTTGAGATCATTTATAATAAGACGATAGATGTACGCAATTTCCATAAAAAGATGACGGCGATGGAATATGTCGTGCAGACGGATGAAGTGGAAACGGGAGTGAATCATCGGGCAGCCCGCTATTACCGGTTCGATAAGGTGAAATATAACAAGTTGCATTCGAAGTTTAATAAGATATGATATAGTATGTGTTTATTAGGTTGTGATATCGGAAGTTCTTCGGTGAAGGCTTCTATTGTCGATAAAGATACGGGGTTGACGCTTGCCTCTGATTTTTATCCGAAAGAAGAGGCGGCGATCAAAGCCGTGCGTCCCGGATGGGCGGAGCAGAATCCGGATGACTGGTGGATGTATCTGAAAGAAGCGATAAAGGGTGCGATCGCGAAGGCGGGCATCAAGGGAACGGAGATAGATGCGATCGGCATCTCGTACCAGATGCATGGGCTTGTATTGGTGGACAGGAAGATGCAGGTGCTGCGTCCGTCGGTGATCTGGTGCGACAGTCGTGCGGTGCCTTATGGGGATCGCGCTTTCAAGTCGATCGGCGAAAAGCAATGCCTGGCACATCTTTTGAATTCTCCCGGAAACTTTACGGCTTCCAAATTGGCATGGGTAAAAGAGTATGAACCGCAGATATTCGGACAGGTGCATAAATTCATGTTGCCTGGCGACTTTATTGCCATGCGCATGACGGGCGATATTGTCACGACTGTTTCAGGCCTTTCGGAAGGAATTTTCTGGGATTTCCGGAATAATAGCGTTTCTGAAGATCTGATGAACTATTTCGGGTTCAGCAAGGAACTGGTTCCGGATATCCGTCCGACTTTCGGTGTGCAGGGGGAATTGCTCGGATCGGTCGCTTCGGAGTTGGGTTTGAAGAAGGGTACGCCGGTTACCTATCGGGCCGGTGACCAACCCAACAATGCGTTGTCGCTAAATGTCCTGAATCCGGGCGAGATAGCCGCTACGGGCGGTACGTCGGGGGTCGTGTATGGTGTGAACGGCAAGGTGAACTACGACACGCTGTCCCGTGTGAATACGTTTGCGCATGTGAACCATTCGGCCGACCGGACGCGCTTGGGTGTCCTGCTGTGTATTAACGGTGTGGGAATCCTCAATTCATGGGTGAAGCGGAATGTGGCCCCGGAAGGTATAAGCTATCCTGCTTTGAACGAGCTGGCGGCGACTGTTCCGATCGGTTCGGAGGGCCTCTCGATTCTGCCTTTCGGGAACGGTGCGGAGCGTATGTTACAGAACAAGCAGGTGGATTGCTCCATTCACGGGCTGAATTTCAACATTCATAATAAAGCTCATATCGCCCGTGCCGCACAGGAAGGGATCGTCTTCTCTTTCAAATATGGCATGGATATCATGAATGAGATGGGGATCGATATCGGGGTGATCCGTGCCGGTAATGCCAACCTATTCCTAAGCCCTATTTTCCGGGATGCGTTGGCTGGTGTGACAGGAACGGTGATCGAACTTTACGATACGAACGGGGCTGTCGGGGCTGCCAAAGGCGCCGGTATCGGGGCCGGCATCTATGCGTCGGCGGAAGAGGCGTTTGCATCCCTGAAAAAGATCAATGTGATAGAGCCGGACGGACTGAAAGCGGATAAATACTGCGGGGCTTTCGAGGTCTGGAAAGAACGGTTGGAGAAAGCATTGGCGTAATAAACGAAAGCATTGTATAATCAATAAAATACTTATTATCATGAATTACTTTAAAGGTGAAAAAGAATTTTTTCCGGGAATTGGGAAAATAGAGTTTGAAGGACGCGAGTCAAAAAATCCGATGGCTTTTCATTACTATGATGAAAACAAGGTCGTAATGGGTAAAACTCTGAAAGACCACCTGCGTTTCGCTATGGCCTATTGGCATACATTATGTGCGGAGGGAGCCGACCAGTTCGGTGGCGGAACGAAGACATTTCCTTGGAATGCGGGCGCAGACCGTATTTCCCGTGCCAAGTATAAGATGGATGCTGCTTTCGAATTTATGACGAAATGTAACATACCTTACTATTGTTTCCACGATGTGGATGTCGTAGATGAAGCACCGACGTTGGCCGAATTTGAAAAGGACCTGCATACGATGGTCGAATATGCCAAACAACATCAGGAAGCGACGGGGAAGAAGCTGTTGTGGTCTACCGCCAATGTGTTCGGACATAAACGTTATATGAACGGGGCTGCCACAAATCCTTATTTCCCTGCTGTGGCTTGTGCCGGCACGCAGATCAAGAACGCGATCGACGCTTGTATTGCCTTAGGTGGCGAAAACTATGTGTTCTGGGGGGGACGTGAAGGCTATATGAGCTTGCTGAACACCAATATGAAACGCGAAAAGGAACATCTTGCCATGATGTTGACGATGGCACGTGACTATGCCCGCAAGAACGGGTTCAAAGGAACTTTCCTGGTAGAGCCTAAACCGATGGAACCGACTAAACATCAGTATGACGTGGATACGGAAACGGTTATCGGCTTCTTGCGCCATTATGGTCTCGACAAGGATTTTGCCATTAATATCGAAGTGAACCATGCCACATTGGCCGGGCATACATTTGAGCATGAACTTCAGGCTGCCGCCGATGCCGGTATGTTGTGCAGTATCGATGCCAACCGTGGTGATTATCAGAATGGTTGGGATACGGATCAGTTCCCGGTTGACATCTACGAACTGACACAGGCTTGGCTGGTTATCCTCGAAGCAGGCGGCTTGACTACCGGAGGTACGAACTTCGATGCCAAGACACGTCGTAACTCGACCGATCTGGATGATATTTTTCTGGCTCATATCAGTGGTATGGATTCTTTTGCCCGTGCTTTGATGGCTGCTGCCGATATCCTGGAACATTCTGATTACAAGAAAATGCGTGCCGAACGTTACGCTAGTTTCGACCAGGGTGACGGTAAGAAGTTCGAAGAAGGTAAACTTCTCCTCGAAGACCTGCGTACAATCGCTCTTGCCTCTGGCGAACCGAAGCAAATCAGCGGGAAGCAGGAATTGTATGAGATGATTATCAATCAGTACATTTAATAACATATAAATAATGTTTTATCCGTTACTTTTGAATCAAACCAAAAGTAACGGATAAAACATTATTTACCTATATGAATCTCTATCGTGAAAAACAACAACTATTACATTTTTGGAATTACCCTCGTGGCGACATTGGGGGGATTATTATTCGGATATGATACAGCGGTGATATCCGGGACGGTTGAATCGCTGCGTAAATTCTTTATCGAACCTTTCGGGCTACCATTGGATCAGGCAAATGCGCTTGAAGGATTCGTTGTGAGCAGCGCTCTGATCGGTTGTATCTTAGGTGCTTCTTTTGCCGGTTGGATCAGCCAGCGGTATGGACGGAAACCTACGCTTGTGTTGGCTGCCATCCTGTTTTTGTTGTCGGCAATCGGTTCGGCGTGGCCGGAGTTGTTTGTCGGGATGCCTGGTAGCGGAGATCACACGTTCATGTACCTTTTTGTGCTTTACCGGATTGTCGGAGGAGTAGGAGTCGGTTTGGCTTCTATGGTTTCCCCGATGTATATTGCTGAGATGGCCCCGGCGGAGAAACGAGGAAATCTGGTGTCATGGAATCAGTTCGCGATTATTTTCGGTATGCTTGTCGTCTATTTTGTGAATTACAGTATCGCGTTGCAGGGAGATGCCGTCTGGTTGCATACGATCGGCTGGCGTTGGATGTTCGCGTCCGAAATCGTCCCGGCTTTGCTCTTTCTGGCCCTTCTGATGTTTGTACCGGAAACGCCTCGTTATTTGGTGATGCGCGGTAAGATGGATAAGGCACTGTCTGTATTGGATCGTTTGATGGGAAAAGAAAGAGCAGCACCTGAATTGGTGGAAATAAAAGAAAGTTTCAGGAAACAGGAACCCTCCATGCGTCCCTATTTTCTGTTTATGGGGATGTGGCTGGTGTTGTTTCTGCTTTTGTATGGAGCATTGGAACTGGCTGGAAACACGAGTGCTTTGGAGATCGCTTTGATTGGTAGCTTTTTTGTATCTCTGGTCTTCCCGGTGCGTTCATTCGGCGTGCTGATCATATTTGTCGGTGTCCTTTTGTCCGGTTTCCAGCAGTTTGTCGGGATCAACGTCGTGTTGTATTATGCGCCGGAGATCTTTAAGACAATGGGGGCCGCCACTGATGCCGCCTTGTTACAACAGATCGTGGTAGGAGCCGTGAACCTCTCTTTTACCGTGCTGGCTATCTTTACGGTCGACCGGTTCGGTCGCCGTCCGTTGATGATTATCGGAGCATTGGTCATGGCCGTCTCGATGATGATCTTGGGGACGACTTTCTATACGCATTCTGTCGGTATCGGTTCGTTAGTTTGTATGTTGGTGTACACGGCTGGTTTCGCGATGTCGTGGGGGCCGGTCTGTTGGGTATTGCTGGCAGAGATTTTCCCGAATATGATCCGTTCGACTGTTATGAGTATTGCCGTTGCCGGGCAGTGGATTGCCAATTTCCTTGTCTCCTGGACTTTCCCGATGCTCGATAAGAACCAGTATCTGACCGATACGTTCAATCATGGCATGGCCTACTGGGTTTATGGTGTCATGGGAGTTCTGGCTGCCTTATTTATCTGGAAATTCGTTCCCGAAACAAAGGGTAGGACACTAGAGCAGATGGAACAATATTGGAAATAAATCCGTAAGTTTGCTGTCCGAAAAGACAAGAATCGATGCGCATATTGAAAAAAATACTGATAGGAAGCCGGAACCTGTTGCTGTTCCTGTTTGTTTCCAGTTTGTTGGCTGTGGTGGCATATAAGTTCATACCTGTTTACTACACTCCGCTGATGTTCATCCGCGTCTACGAACAGGTGCGGGATAGCAAGCCCATCAAGCTGGAACACAAATGGATGCCTTTGAAACAAATTGCCCAGCCATTGGCACAGGCGGTCGTGGCTTCGGAAGACAATCTTTTTCTCGACCATGACGGTTTCGATATGATACAGATTCAGAAAGCTCGTGCCGATGCCGAAAAAGGCAAACGTGTACGAGGAGCGAGCACTATCTCGCAACAGACTGCCAAGAACGTGTTTCTCTGGCCCGGAAGGACTTATTTGCGCAAAGGCATCGAGGCTTATTTCACCGTCCTGATCGAATGGATTTGGGGGAAAGAACGTATCATGGAAGTTTATCTGAACTCGATCGAAATGGGAGACGGTATTTATGGTGCTGAAGCAGTCGCACAGGCTCATTTCAAAAAGCCGGCCTATAAACTGACAAAGGCGGAAGCGGCTTTGATCGCTGCGACCTTGCCGAATCCCCGCAAGTTCAACTCTGCAAAACCTTCTCCTTATATGCTGAAACGGCAGACGAAGATCATGTCGCTGATGGGGAAACTGCTTAAGATCGAAATGGGGTATGACAGTGGTGATCCCGATTCTGAATCCGGCAGTAGGAAGGTGCGTAGACGGAAGAAGCTCCGGGCGGAATCCGACACGACGGTCCGTCTGCCCGAAAAAAATATTTACATAAGAACGATAATCATATGAGTCATTTTATATATCACGACCTCGG
>ERZ791826.1857-NODE-1857-length-10749-cov-3.670656_pt1 | contig 10749 bp, 8 predicted proteins | sample MGYA00510297_ERZ791826 | MGnify/ENA primary metagenome ERZ791826 (study PRJEB30046, sample SAMN00792004) | human gut metagenome | study: EMG produced TPA metagenomics assembly of the A metagenome-wide association study of gut microbiota in type 2... | reverse complement strand
GTGCTGAAAAGTATTATATATGAAAGGAAAAGTAATCCGATAAATTTAACAAGGAGGAAAAAATTATGAAAAAATTATTAGCGGTAGCGTCAGCTTTGGCTCTTACTGTATCGGCAGTATCACCGGCAGTTTTAGCCGCTGAAACGTTAGCCACACAGCAAACAGAAACATCTGCAAGAGAGAATATGCAGAAAATATTGGAAAGCGTTAAACAGAGAGTTGAAATTCCGAGTGAGTGCAGTGAATTTTCGAGCAGAACAGAGGAACAGTACGGCGAAAAAGTTTATAACTTTACATGGAATGAAAAAGACGGAAACAAGAGTGTTAATATAACTTGTACGGCAGACGGAGTTATAACCAACTATTCAATTCACGGTTTTAAATCTGATGATAAAAATAACACACCGAATTTACCGAAAATTAGCGAAAGTGATGCAAAAAAGACGGCGGAAAACTTCTTAAAACAAATTAATCCCGATTTTCCGTATGAAATAAAAATTTATGGAAGCAACGGCAGTATTTTTGGTAACGGATATACATTCTATATTAAAACGTATGTAAACGGTGTATTGTTCACGAACGGAAACGGCTCGGTTAATATTGACGGTACAGACGGATATGTAATGGGTTTTGATTTGGGCTATATACAAGCGGATTTTCCGTCAATCAATAATGCGATAAGCGTTGATGAGGCAAAAAAAGCGTACAGTGATAAACTCGGACTTGAGTTGGTTTATCGTACATATGTTGACGAGGACGGTAACGTGGTAGCTTATCCTGTATACACACAGGAATACGACTACGACAAATACATTAATGCACTTACGGGTGATGCGGTTGATGTTACAAATTACAGATATTTCATCGGCAACAAATCTGAAAGTGCAAATGATGCAGCAGCAGACGGCGGACTTACCGAACAGGAAATAAAAGAGCTTGACAATATAGACGGACTTATTTCAAGAACCGCTTTGGAAAATAAATTAAAGTCGAACAAGCTTTTGTCAATCCCTAAGAATATAAATACAGACAGCATTTCTTTATATAAAAATTATGACGATGAATATACATATGCTGTATCAATGTCAAATGACAAGTGCAACATATATACTTCTGTTGATGCTAAAACAGGTGAAATAAAGTATTATTCACGTTGGGGAGAAGATGACAGTGAGGTAAAAAATAATGATGATTCGGCTTTAAAGACACTTGCAGGTGATAAGGCAAAAGAATACAAATATGATGAAAATTCACATCAGTATATCAGATATGTAAACGGTATTAAGGTAACAGGCGACTATGCCAACGTGACAACAAACAACGGTGTACTTACTAATTTCAGTATGAATTATACCGACACCGAATTTCCGTCAATCGAAAATGCAATGAGCAAGGAAGACGCTGAAAAGATTTTATTTGACGCAAAGGATTACAGCATTGTATATATGCAGAATTATACTGACAACACAAGAGAGATTATCCCTGTATACACAATAGATACAGAAAATATCAATCCGTTTACAGGTAAGTTTGTTGACTATCAAAACAAAGAAATTACGGAGAATGCAAGCAGTAAACTTGAATATTCGGATATAGACGGTCACTATGCCGAAAAGTATATCAAAGAGCTTGCTTATTACGGAATAGGTTTTGAGGACGGCGAATTTAAACCTGACGAAAAGATTACTCAAAAGGATTTTCTTGCACTTTTGATGAGCATAAACGGTAACGATATAATCGTATTGAAAAATAATTTGGAACAGGCAAATTGGGTGTACAGAAATTCAGCACAAAACAGTATTATTTCAGAAGATGAACGCGATGATGATGCGGAAGTAACTCGTGAGGAGGCTGCTGTGTATATGATTCGTGCAATCGGTGCTGAAAATTATGCGAAATATAACGATATTTACGTTACACCGTTCAATGATGTTACGGAAAATAAGGGATATATCGCATTGCTTTCGGCTATGGGCGTGTTAAGCGGTGATGGTAACGGTAATTTCAATCCAAACCGTGAAATGACAAGAGCGGAAAGTATAATTATGATTTATAATTATTTAACCAGATAAAAAATAAGAAGTGGCAAAATATTTTTGCCACTTCTTTAGTTATAATTCCTATTTGCTATTTTGATGACGGTGTTGGAAGATATGGGATAATTTTATTTGCAAATTCAGCCATATTCATTGTTTGCAAATATACCTTACCCGGACCGGTAAGCGTTGTAAGGAACAGTCCTTCACCGCCGAACAACATATTTTTAAAGCCCTTTACTGTTTCAACGTCATATTTGACGGTTGATTCAAAAATCGCAACACTGCCTGTATCGACTTTAAGTTTTTCACCCGCAGCAAGGTCGATTTCTTTTACTGAACCGTCAAGCTCAATGAAAGCAGTACCGTTTCCGGAAAGCTTTTGAAGTACAAAGCCTTCACCGCCGAATAAGCCTTTCTTTATACCGCTTGTCACATATGTTGAAAGTTCAACATTTTGCTCGGCACACAAAAAAGCTGATTTTTGACAAATAAATTCTTTGTCGGAAGAAATGTGAAGTTCTTTGATTTCTCCGGGAAAAGATGAGGCGATTGTGATAGATTGGTTCGGTGCCTCGGCGGTGTATGTAGCCATAAACAATGATTCACCGCTGAACATACGGCCAAGACCTTTCATAAATCCGCCTTTCATATTGGTGTCCATTTTTACTTTGTCCGACATCCATGTCATACCGCCCGATTCGGTATAAATGCTTTCGCCTTGTTCAAGGTCGATTGTTACGGCAGGAAGAATATCTCCCCAGATTGTAGTTTTCATAAAAAATACCTTTCCTTTCTGTATAAAATAGTCCTCTGACTTTAATGATATTCAAATTATATCATAATATTCTGATTTTAAATATATCTTTTTTATTACAATTACACAAATCGAGTTTTGTAAAATTGTCGTTAAAACTTGCAAAAGTAACGAAAAAGTGATAAAATAGATTATATACATTATGTTGTAGTTTATATATTAAAAAAATACAAATTGTAGTTACGAATGGAGATAAAAATATGCTTAGATATTTCACGGCGGGAGAGACACACGGTAAGTGTCTTACAGTTATAATCGAAGGTATGCCATCAGGTGTTGAGATAAGCCTTGATGAGATAAACGAACAGCTTGCAAAGCGTCAGCAGGGCTATGGCAGAGGCGGACGAATGAAGATTGAAAAAGATACTGCCGAAATTCTTTCGGGTGTGAGAGGCGGAGTGACTCTCGGAAGTCCTATCGCAATAAAAATCGAAAACAGAGATTGGGCGAATTGGGAAAGTATAATGGGTACTGAAACGGCGAATAATGAAAAGTCTGTCGAATGCCCAAGACCGGGACACGCTGACCTTACCGGAGGTATGAAGTACAATCACAGAGATTTGAGAAACGTGCTTGAAAGAGCAAGCGCCCGTGAAACTGCAGCAAGAGTGGCTGTCGGCGCACTCGTAAGACAGGTTTTAAAACCGTTTGGAATAGAATTTTTAAGCCATGTTAAGAGAATAGGCGAGGTTGAAGATACATCCGATTTTACTGCGGCAGATTTCTTTGAAAAAGTACAAAATTCACCTGTTGGGTTTGGCGATGAAAATGCCGCTCAAAAGGCTATGGAATACATAGACAAAATCAAGGCAAGAGGTGAAAGCGTAGGCGGAATAGTGGAAACTATCGTAAAAGGTGTGCCTGCCGGGTTGGGAAGTTATGTTCATTACGACAGAAAACTTGACGCAAACCTTGCTTTCGGTGTTATGAGTGTACAGGCTATCAAGGGCGTTGAAATCGGTATGGGCTTCGGTGTGAGTGAAATACCGGGTTCAAAGGTACATGATGAAATCGAATATTCGGACGACTTCCACAGACTTACCAACAATGCCGGCGGTATTGAGGGCGGTATGTCAAACGGTGAGCCGATTATTGTTAAGGCGGCAATGAAACCGATACCTACTTTGTATAATCCGCTTAGAACAGTCAATATTGACGATAAATCGGAGCATAAGGCAACTGTCGAACGTTCCGATGTGTGTGCCGTACCGGCTTGCTCGGTTGTCGTTGAGGCGGTAATTGCATTTGAAATCGCAAAGGCGTTTTTGGATAAATTCAGCGGTGACTGTATGGCTGACGTAAAGGCATATTACGATGTATATATGAACAGAATTAAGAATTTCTAAAATCAAACGCAGGGCAAATAAACCATGAGAGGTGGTGAGGAATTTTTGACCGAAAATGATTTGATTAAAAAGTGTAAAAAAGGTAGCCGAGAAGCTTTTAATATATTAGTTTCAAATTACCAACAGCAAGTTATAAATATCGCTTACGGAATGCTTTCAAATCAAGAGGATGCATATGACGCGGCACAGGAGGTATTCGTAAGGGTGTATAAAAGTATAGAGTCATTTAAGGAGCAATCTTCCTTTACCACGTGGCTTTATAGGATAACTAAGAATGTTTGCTCCGATATTCTGAGAAAACGTCAGAAACATTCGGGTGTAATAAGTATCAATCAGGCGATTGACGAAAAAAAAGATATGGATATTAAGGACGAAAGTCCTACACCGGAAGAAAATATGGAAATATCGGAACGTCAGAGAGCTGTACGTGAGGCGATAAGCGAACTCAAAGAAGAATACAGAACTGTAATAACACTATGCGATATTGAGGGATTGAGTTACGATTACATAGCTGAGGTACTCGGAATACCGTCGGGAACGGTTAAGTCGCGAATTAATCGTGCGAGAAGTGCATTAAAGAAAAATTTAATGAATAAACGGGAACTTTTTTGATATTTCTTACGTCTAATATATTGTAAAAAGAAATTAATGAAAATTTAAAGAAAGGGGGAGTAAAAATGAATTGTGATAAATTTAACGAATGCTTGGACAACTATGAAAATTTGAGTGACGAAACAAAGCATAAAATGGATAAACACGCATTGGAATGTGCAAATTGCAAAAGTGAACTTGAATTTATGCGTTCAATTATTTCAACGGCTAAATCTCTCCCTGGCATAAATGTTCCTGTGGATTTTATGGAGAAATTAAATGTCCGCATAGATGAAGAGGAAAAGAAAAAAGCACGAATAACAAGACGTGTAATGCGTAATGTTCGCCGTAATTGGAAACAGTATACTGCGGCAGCGGCTTGCTTTGCGTTGGTAGCTGTTGTAACGGCTAACAGCAATATGTTCGTCGATAAGATGAACGGAAATGATGACGGTGTTATTCAAGAGGAAACAGTCGTGACTGACAGTGACGGAAATACTGCCGTAAGTACGACAGCACCGGCAGTGGCTGCTCAAGACAATGCGGAAGAAAATCAACCGACAGTATTTGAAGAAACGGTTGAAAACACTATTCCCGAAAATAAAACAGCGAAAAGTACATCATCGCTTGCAATGGCAAAGCCGCAAACAAGTACGAGTACAAATTCGGTAAAAAGCAGTGTGGTTGCAAATAACAGTAAATCCACATCTGCTCCGTCTGTAAGTCCAAAGGTACAAAATAATGCGGTACCGTCTGTTTCTGCAGAACCTGCAAAGTCGGACGAAGGTGCGGTTTCGCAGAAAACAACTGCTGAGGTTGCTGATAATTCAAACGATATTCAAGCTTATTCACAAGATGACGGAATAGCGATTGCAAGTATTGATGTTCAGTCGGACGATTGTCCCGTATATGACGGAACTGCTGACAATATCAATAATTCAAGAACAGTAAAATCAAGTGTTGAAGATGATTATTCGCTTGCGGGCGGAGCCCAAATCGCATACGGCAGATACTATAAGTTGGATAAAGACGGCAATCCGATTGAAGCCCCAGAAGAAAATAAACCTATCGGTTCAATCGTAATTTCCGCAAAAGACGCAGATGAGGCGTTAAGCGTTATAAGACAATATTCATACGATGAAGACGGTGAATTTTACACAACGAGTTCTGACAGATTGACGTCAATGCTTTCAGTATTATCCGTTCAGGGAATCGGTTACAGTAACTATACACCTGCTTATGAGGGTGAAGTAACATTTAAACTTGTTATAAGTTAATATAAATGCCTTTCATGACAGCATTATCTGTTGTGGAGGGCATTTTTGTTTGGAAAAACAGAACAAAAAAATCGGACTGACAGTCCGATTTTTTGATATGTCTAAGAAATAAGTTGTTTTAAAACGCCGAATGATAAAAGCGACATTATAAGTCCTGCAGTAAGTACACCTAAAAAGATAAACAAAAGTGATTTTTTAGGTTTCATACCGAATAATACTGCGATAAGACTTCCTGTCCAAGCACCTGTACCCGGCAGCGGAATGGCTACAAAAAGGAATAAGCCGAGATAGCCGTATTTTTCGATTTGAGCCGATTTTGAAAGTGCTTTCTTTTCAAGCCAATCGGGAATTTTGTGAAGGTGTTTGCTTTTTTTCATCCACGCAAATATCTTTTCAATAAACAGCAATATGAATGGTATCGGGAGCATATTACCCAGTACTGCGGCAATGTATGATGGGAAGAAACTCATTTTCATAAGTCCTGCCGCAAGAATACTTCCTCTAAGCTCCAACAACGGTACCATTGATACAAGAAAAACAATTAATTCCTTTGATATTTTTCCTGAAAGTGCTGTGACAATAGATTGTACAATAGAATCCATAAAACTTCTCCTTAAAATAAAAATTACAGAATTCATTATACACTATATTTTTCTAAAATGCAATTATTACTATATCAAATTAATGTAAAATCTTTGAAATTTGTTTGTATAGTACGAATGTTATGATTGATAACAACAGTGCTTTTATTAAATTAAACGGAATTGCTCCGTATAAAACATATCCCAAAGTGTTTGTTATAAGCGGATTAGCCTTGCCGCAAAGCGATATAATTTGCTCCATAGGCATAACGTTTGTATAGAACGGTATCAAGATAAAGTAGTTTGCAAGTCCGCCTACGATTGCCATTGCTATTGCACCGAGAACAAGACCTAAAACCGCACCTTTTCTTGTTTTGATACGCTTGTAAATAAGTGATGAAACAAGTACAAGTGAACCGCTTGCAAGGAAATCGGCAAGTTCACCGACACCGCCTGTGTCTGTTCTTAGCAGGTGTAGAGCCGCTTTGATGAATGCTATCGCAATACCCGTAACAGGACCGTATGCAAATCCGCCTATCAAAGCAGGTAAAGTTGAAAAATCAAACTTTAGAAACGGCGGCATAAACGGGATAGGAAATTCTAAAATCTGCATAAGTACAATAGATATACCCGACAGTATTCCTACACTTGCGATAAATTTCGGTGTAAACCTTGTTTTGTTTTGAACATTGATTGCTTCCATAATTAAAAAGCCTCCTAAAAATTTATTTTGTATCTTTAGGAAAAGTTCTTCGCATAAATTTTGTCTTGACGCTATGAATGGGAAATAAAAAAAGCCCCATAGCATAGCTACAGGGCAAACCATACACAAAAAAACATCTTCTTCCGTCCGGACTTTAACCGTCGGTTTTGGAATTTCACCAAATCAGCCTACTGTACTGAGTAGGGTCGTGGACTTTAACCACCGGTAGGGAATTACACCCTGCCCTGAAGATACACTCATTTATATTATACACGTTTTTTTTTAATTTTGCAACTGTTTTTTTAAAATTTATCAGTTTGTCTGCTCTGATAATACTCAAAAATCACATCATAAAATGTGATTTCGTGAGTTGCTGACAGGTTCAAACATCAATGCTCTGTAACAAAAATGTAATGTCGAAAAGGAAGAAAAATACTCAAAAATTATTACATCGTACATCAGTGTACGGTGTATAATTTAAGTATGAACAGATACATAAATATAATAAATTCTTTAGAAAATATTTTTGTGGGAATAATATAATTTTAGGAGGAAAAATCATGAAATCTAAAAAATTATTATCAATCATACTGGCGTTGGCAATGATGTTCTCTGTGTTGCCTGCAAGTACCATTTTGGTATATGCCGATGAAATTACAGAAACAATTTCCGCAGACACAACATGGAATGACGGTGATACGGTAGGCGGTGTTACAATATCAGGCGGAACCGTGACAATAAACGGTGATGTCGGTATCACGGCGGCAATTACTATCAAAGGCGATGTTACATTCACGGGCGGCGGAACGCTTAACAGAATGAGTACATCGGGAAATTTGATAAAAGTTGAAAGCGGAAGTCTTACACTTGGCAATGTTACAATAGACGGTAACGACGTGATAATTTCTGACAGCGGGGCAGCAGCTGCGATTAATATGGCCGGCGGTACTGTTATAATGAATGAAGGGGCAAAGATTACAAATCATAAAAGAACCAGTGGTTATGGACCCGCAGTTTATATGACCGGCGGTAATTTTAAAATGAAGGGCGGCACAATTTCGGGTTGCGAAAGCAGAAATTACGGTGGTGCTATATATATAGATGGCGGTAGCTTTGAAATGAACGGCGGTATTATTGAAAATAATAAGACGACACTTTCAAGTGCCGGATATGGTGGAGGAGCGTTTTATGTAAGAGAAGCTACTCTTATTATAAATGACGGTCTTATACAAAATAATTCGTCAAATTCCGGAGGTGCAATCTATAATACATCATTCGGTACAACGATAATAAACGGCGGTGTGATAAAGGGTAACGCTGCGGTAGGTGATTCACCAAGTGGTTCTGCAATTTTTCATAGTTGTAAAACAACAGGAGAGGCTACATTGCAAATAGGCGGTAATGCAAATATTAATGTAGGAAATGATATTTATTTGATGTCAAATACCTCTGCTACTAAATATGTTGAAATAACTTCTTCAATAAAAAATCCGTTAATACTTACGGTAGAGGGCGAATCAGAAGGCAGAGTTATTGCTGATGCGGCAGACGGTGTTGTGCTTACATACAATGATATGGCAAAGATTAGACTTAGCAACAGCTCTTACGCATTGAAACTTGAGAATAATCAAATAAAGCTTACTCAAACATCAAGCGGAGAAACAAAATTTCCTGTTTATCTTGGTTATGACGCAAACAACGGTACAAATGCACCGAACGGTAGCAGCGCCGAAATAGTTGCGGGCAACAGTGCAACTTTTACAATAAGTGACAGTGTACCGACAAGAACAGGATATAATTTTCTTGGTTGGGCGACAAATAAAGACGCAACATCAGCAGAATACAGTTCGGGTGGCAGTATTACAATAAGTTCCAATACAACGCTATATGCAGTTTGGAAAAAAATATCGACTTTTGAAACAAATGAATTTACACAACCGCTTGCAATAACAGATTGGACATACGGTGAAACAGCAAATACACCGACAGCTACGGCAAAATACGGAACAATAAAATATACATATTCAACAGCGGCAGACGGAACGTATACCGAAGAAGTTCCGACAAATGCAGGCACATATTATGTAAAAGCAACAGTCGAAGAAACAGCAGACTATTCAGGACTTGAAAGTAATGCAGTTGAATTTACAATATTGCCAAAAACAATAAATACAGCAATAACACAACTAACTGCACCTGTTAAAAATGAAGTACCGCAGACAGAAATAGAAACAGACGAATATACAGCAACGGTAGTTTGGTCGCCGGAAGTTACAGACAAGTTCGGATATAATACGGTTTACATAGCAACAATAACAATCACACCGAAAACAAATTATACTGTAAAAGGCATTGCAGAAAACGGTTATACCGTAAGCGGTGCAGAAACAGTTACAAATGAAGCAGACTCTGCTACGGTAACAGTAGTATATTCTGCAACGGAAAACAAAAACAGTAACGAATTTACACAACCGCTTGCAATAACAGGTTGGACATACGGTGAAACAGCAAATGCACCGACAGCAGTTGCGAAATACGGAACAATAAAATACACATATTCAAATACGGCAGACGGAACGTACACCGAAGAAGTTCCGACAAATGCAGGCACATATTATGTAAAAGCAACAGTCGAAGAAACAGCAGACTATTCGGGACTTGAAAGTAATGCAGTTGAATTTGTGATAAAAAAGAAAACACTTACAAATGACAACATAACAGACATTGCAGATCAAACATATACAGGTGGAGAAATAAAACCTGCTATTGAAGTTAAGGACGGAGATAAAACTCTTGTACTTGATACGGATTATACGGTAACATATGACAACAATACAAAAGCGTCTGATGAGGCAAAAGTTATAGTTGAGATAATTTCAAACAACTATGCCGGAACACTTGAAAAAACATTTACAATATTACCGAAAACAATAAATTCAGCAATAACACTGACTGCACCTGTTAAAAATGAAGTACCGCAGACAGAAATAACAACAGACGAATATACAGCAACAGTGTCTTGGTCACCGAAAGTTACAGACAAGTTTGTATATAATACGGTTTACACAGCAACAATAATAATTACACCGAAAGCCGAAGCAAGCGCAGGCACTGCCGCAGGCAATGCCGTAGCCTGCGTAGGCAGGGGAGCGAGCAGGGCACAGCGCGCAACGAGCGCGGAGCAGCGCGAGCGAATAACTTAAAACAACTAAACTTAACACCATTCTTTTATAACTGTCTGTGTGTCTTTTCTCGCTCTGGGCCTACCGACACACTTTGACATATCGTTTTATATTTTCTCGCTTTGGACTTACCGACACACTCTGACATATCGGTTAAAGTCGCTCATCGGCAAGCGCAACACTCTGCAAGTATGAAAAAGGTGGTGATTAGATTTT
>ERZ791826.1845-NODE-1845-length-10829-cov-6.448394_pt1 | contig 10829 bp, 9 predicted proteins | sample MGYA00510297_ERZ791826 | MGnify/ENA primary metagenome ERZ791826 (study PRJEB30046, sample SAMN00792004) | human gut metagenome | study: EMG produced TPA metagenomics assembly of the A metagenome-wide association study of gut microbiota in type 2... | reverse complement strand
GCCTGTGCACTACCGGAAGCTTTTGCCGCAGTGCGGGGCGTTTCCGAGGGGTTGGACCACCGGCTGGAAAACGCCGTGCGCAGCTGCACCGGCCTGCCCCAGCTGCTGGACGCGCTGACCACTGTGCGTTACCCCCGGGCCCGGATGCGCCGCCTTGCCATGGACGCGGCACTGGGCTATGCGGCGGAGACCGTGCCTGCCCTGCCGCCCTATCTGCATTTGCTGGGGGCAAGGCGGGAAGCACTTGTGCTGCTGAAGCATGCATCCCTGCCGCTGAGCCACTCGCTGGCAAAGCTGAAAAAAGAAAACGATGCCTGCGCCCGCATGGCGGCGGCACAGGCAGGAGCCAGCGATTTTGGCGCACTGTGCCGCCGGGTGCCCGGGCCGATGGGGGGAGTATATCGTCAAAAAATTATCTTTTTGACGAATTGACAAAAAGTAATCGAAAAAATTTTATGCAGAAACACTTGTGCCCGGACGGTTTGTGGTGTATGATTAAAGCAATGCAATGTTGGATACAACAAATGAGAACGGAATCAGAAAACCGCACGCAATAAGGAGGAAACTTCATGGCACTTCATGTTCTGGACGAAGCCAACCGCTGTCTGGGCTGCAAAAAGCCGCTGTGCCAGCAGGGCTGCCCCATCCACACCAACATCCCGGAGGTCATTCGGCTGCTCAAGGCAAACCAGATGGACGAAGCTGGCAGGATGCTGTTTGAGAATAACCCGCTGACCACCGTTTGTGCGTTGGTGTGCAACCACGAGAACCAGTGCGAGGGCCACTGTGTGCGCAACCGGATGCCCAGCCACGACCCGGTGCACTTCTCCATTATTGAGGACTACATTTCCACGACCTACGCCAACAAAATGACCGCCGGCCCTGCCCCCAAAAACGGCATGAAGGCGGCAGTCGTTGGCTCTGGCCCGGCGGGCCTGACCATTGCGGTGCTGCTGGCACGCTGGGGCTATGATGTGACCATCTTTGATGCCCGCGATAAGATCGGCGGCGTCATGCGCTACGGCATCCCCAACTATCGCCTGCCGGACAGCGTGCTGGACGATTTCCAGTACCGCCATCTGGAGCTGAAGGGCATCAAGGTGCGGCCCAACACCACCATCGGCAAGACCATCACCATCGATGATCTGTTCCGCGACGGCTACAAGAGCGTGTTCATCGGTGCCGGTCTGTGGAAGGCCAACGCCATGCATATCAAGGGTGAGACGCTGGGAAATGTAGCCTTTGGCATCGATTATCTGGCAAACTCCAAGGCGTTCCGTCTGGGCAGCGATGTTGCGGTGATCGGCGTGGGCAACTCTGCCATGGACTGCGCCCGCACCGCCATCCGCAACGGTGCCCGCCACGTCACCTGCTATGCCCGCCGCGATGAGAGCTGCATCAGCGCCTCCGAGTACGAGGTGAGCTATGCAAAGCTGGAGGGCGTGGGCTTCCGCTTCTGCAAAGCACCGGTGGAGATCCGCGAGAACGGCCTGATTTGCCGCGATACCGTCAAGGGCGAAGATGGCAGGTTCACTCAGGTGGAGGGCAGTGAGATTTTCTACCCCCACACCGGCGTGATCGTGTCGGTCAGCCAGGGCTCGGAGAGTAACCTCGTCAAGACCACTACCGGCATCGAGACCAACCAGAAGGGTCTGCTCACCGTCAGCGAGGACGGCAGCACCACCCGCGAGGGCGTATTTGCCGGCGGCGATGCCGTGATGGGCGCACGTACCGTGGTGGAGGCGGTGGCTGTGGCCAAGAAGGTGGCCGAGAGCATGGATGCCTACATGAAGAACCTGCCTGCAGAAGAAGTGGCTGACCCCTATGCCAATATCCCGGTGTTCCAGACCCCCACCTCGGACGTGCTGGCAAAGCAGGAGATCTGACGAAATAAAGACAAACTTGGAAGAAACTGTAAAGCTTCTGCGTCTTTGCCGATCTTTGCCGCTCCGTTTGTTGACGGGGCGGCTTTTGCCTTGTATACTATTCATATACTTGTTTCTGATTTGTACAAACTGGATACAAAACGGCGAAAGGCGGTGGACGCTATCCTGAAAGCATCCCTCCCGAAACTGCGGGAAAAACTATTGGAAGCGCTGCAGGCAGTGCTGCCCATTGCAGCCATCGTGCTGGTGCTCTGCTTTACCATTGCGCCGGTGTCGCCCAGCATCCTGCTGTGCTTTTTGCTGGGGGCCGCCATGATCGTGGTGGGCATCATGTTCTTCACACTGGGCGCGGAGATGAGCATGACCCCCATGGGCGAGCGCGTGGGTGCGGTGATCACCAAAAGCCGGAAGCTTCCGGTGATCTTGGGCATCGGCTTTCTGCTGGGCTTCCTCATCACCATTTCGGAGCCGGACCTGCAGGTGCTGGCAAATCAGGTGCCCTCCATCCCGAACCGCACCCTTATTTTATCGGTGGCGGCGGGCGTGGGCCTGTTTCTGGTGTTTGCCTTCCTGCGTATGCTCATTGGCATCTCGCTGCCAAAGCTGCTGGTGCTGTTCTACGGCATGATCTTTCTTCTGGCGGCGTTTGTGCCCAAGGAATTTCTTGCTGTGGCCTTTGACTCCGGCGGTGTGACCACCGGCCCCATGACGGTGCCCTTTATCATGGCGCTGGGCGTGGGTGTTTCGTCCATCCGCGGCGACCGCCACGCGGCGGACGACAGCTTTGGTCTGGTGGCTATGTGCTCCATTGGCCCCATTCTGGCTGTGCTCATTCTGGGCATTGTATTCCGCGCCTCGGACAGCACCTATATCCCGCCGGTGCTGCCGGAGGTGAGCGACTCGGTGGAGCTGTGGCAGCTGTTCCATGTCAGTCTGCCTACTTATTTAAAGGAGATCGCCGGTTCTCTGCTGCCCATCATCGTGATGTTCGGCATTTTTCAATTTGTGGCCCTGCACATGGATGGCCGCTCTCTGGGCCGCATTGCGGTGGGCCTTGCGTATACCTACGTGGGCCTTGTGCTGTTCCTCACTGGCGCAAATGTGGGCTTTATGCCCGCCGGTAATTATCTGGGTCAGGTGCTGGCCGGGCAGAGCTTCCGCTGGATCATCATTCCCATCGGAATGCTCATCGGTTACTTCATCGTCAAGGCCGAGCCGGCTGTCTATGTGCTGAACAAGCAGGTGGAAGAGGTGACCGACGGTGCCATTTCGGCCAAGGCCATGGGCACAGCACTCTCGGCAGGTGTTTCCATCTCGGTGGGCCTTGCCATGGTGCGGGTGCTCACCGGCGTTTCCATTTTGTGGTTCCTCGTGCCGGGCTATGTGTTTGCCATCGGCATCTCCTTTGTGGTGCCAAAGCTGTTCACCGCCATTGCATTTGACGCGGGCGGCGTGGCATCCGGCCCCATGACAGCCACCTTCCTGCTGCCGCTGGCACAGGGTGCCTGCGTGGCCGTGGGCGGCAATATCGTCACCGACGCTTTCGGCGTGGTGGCCATGGTGGCCATGACCCCGCTCATTACGGTGCAGCTGATGGGCCTTGTGGCACAGCTGCGCACCCGCAAGGCCAGGCGGCTGCAGCCTGCGGCCATGGGTGCGGCCTTTGCCGGACTGCCGGACGATGATATCATTGAACTGTAAGGAGGGCGCGGCATGAGTTCGTTGTTTTTGATGGTGACCATCACCGACCGCCGCTCCACCGATGCCTTTTTGCAGCTGTACCAGCAGCGCGGCGTGGATGTGAACCTGCGCACGGTGGGCAGCGGCACAGCGGTGCGGGAAACGCTGGCCACGCTGGGTCTGGAAAAGACCGAGAAGGCAGTGCTGCTGGCGGTGGTGACAGAGGATACATGGAAGGCCGTCCGGACAGACCTGCGCCGCAAAATGCGCATCGACGTGCCGGGCACCGGCATTGCATTCACGGTGCCGCTGAGCAGCATCGGCGGCAGAAGGGCGCTGATGTTCCTCACCCAGCACCAGCCGCTGACATTGAAGGAGGAGAGCACCTTGAAGGATACCCGTTACGAACTGCTGCTGGTAATCGCCAATCAGGGCCACACCGGCACCATTATGGATGCCGCCCGCGCAGCAGGTGCCGGCGGTGGCACGGTGATCCACGCCAAGGGTACCGGGATGGAAGGCGCAGCCCAGTTCCTTGGCGTGGAGCTGGTGAATGAAAAAGAGCTGGTGCTCATCGTGGCCCGCACGCCGGAAAAGAACCGCATCATGAAAGCCATCATGGACGGTGCCGGGCCAAAGGCGGGCGCGATCGTGTTCTCGCTGCCGGTGACGGATACCGCCGGTCTGCGTCTGCTGGAGGACGAAGAACCGGTGCAGGAGACCTCTGCGCAGTAAACAACAAAATGTAATTTATTCCGGGATTATTCCGCATTTATGGGCGAAACGCTTGATAAATGCGGATTTTTTCGTTATCATAGAAGAAAGAAATTCAAGAATGAGGGACAAAAGATGATAAAGCTTTCATATGAGCAGCAGATCGCATTCAATTCGCTGTCCATCATCGTGGGCAATGCACTGTATGCGCTCACGGTGGTGCTGTTTCTTGTGCCGTCAGGCCTGATCACCGGCGGTGCCACCGGCATCGCACTGGGCATCAACCGTGCATTGGGACTGCCGGTGTCCGGTGTGCTGTTCGTCATCAACATGACCATGCTTACGGTGGGCTGGGTGCTGCTGGGGCGGCGCTTTGCCATCACCACCATTGCCAGCACTGTGCTCAGCCCCCTGTTTCTGGCTCTGTGGGAGCGGGTGTTCACAGGCTTTGTGCTCACCGATGATCTGGTGCTCAACACCATTTTTGCAGGCCTCGGCGTAGGCATTTCGCTGGGCATCACCATCCGGGCAGGTGCATCCACCGGCGGCATGGACATCCCTCCGCTGGTGCTGAACAAATATTTCCACATCCCGGTGTCGGCCAGTATGCTGGTGTTCGATATGCTCATCCTCTGCCTGCAGGCGGCGTTCAGCCCGCTGCAGCAGTGTCTGTACGGCATCGTGATGGTGATCGTGTATACGGTGGTGCTGGACAAGGTGCTCATCTTCGGCACTACCCGCACCGAGGTAAAGATCATCAGCCAGCACGCCGATGATATCCGCGAGGCCATCTTCATCCAACTGGACCGCGGTGTGACCGTGCTGCATGGCGAGGGAGGCTACAGCCACGAGCCGGAGCAGGTGCTGCTGAGCATCGTGAGCAACCGCCAGCTGCCGAAGCTGGAAAAGCTGGCCCATGCCATCGACCCCACCTGCTTTATGATCGTGAGCCATGTGACCGAGGTGAGCGGGCGCGGCTTCTCGCTGGATAAGAATTACCAGTAAACGCTGAAAATCCCAGCAGATACTTGAAAAACAGTACCGGTTTAGGGTATAGTATAGAAGAACGGTAGGTTATGCCGTGATTTTACCCAACAGGAAAGGAAAACCATCATGTTTGATATTTTCAATATGCTCAAGAAGGAAGAACACAAGGACGCAAAGCAGGTGACCCGCGAGACCATCATCGGCGATATCCTGGATATGGACCAGACCACCGCTCCCTACTTCATGGAGATCGGCATGCACTGCCTAGGCTGCCCTGCATCCCGCGGCGAGAGCATCGAGGAGGCCTGTGCTGTCCACGGTGTGGACTGCGATGAGCTGATCGAGAAGCTGAACGAGCATCTGGCCGCAAAGAAGGCATAAATTGCTGCCCACACTGGATGCGCGTCTGGCTGCCGCCGCAGAGCTTGTGCGGCCGGGAGAGCCGGTGGCAGACATCGGCTGCGACCACGGCAAGCTGACGGCGGTGCTGGCGGCTTCGGGAAAATACCCGAAGGTGATCGGTGCCGACCTGCGGCCCGGCCCGCTGGCAAAGGCAGAGCAGACGCTGGAACATGCAGGCTGTAAAGACCGCGCTGAGCTTCGGCTTGGCGACGGTCTTTCTGTGCTTACGGAGAACGAAGTAGGCAGCATCGTGCTGGCGGGCGTTTCCGCCCAGACCACTTGGGAAATTTTAGAGAAAGCCCCGTGGGTGTTCACCGTGGGAGGGCCGCGGATCATCATGATCCCGGCCACCCGCCACGACGCGCTGCGCCGCTGGTTGTGGGAGCATGGCTTCTCCTTTGCAGCCGACCGCCCGGTGCAGGCGGCGGGCCGCTGGTATGCGGTGATGGCGGCGGAGTACACCGGCAGGGTGTATGCGCCCACCTTTGCCGAGTGCCTGTTTGGCAGTACGGGAGAGTGGCCCGAGGGAAAAGGCTACGCCGACTGGCAGAAGGCAAAGCTGCCCCGGATGCGCCTTGGCGTGCCGGATGGCAGCGAACTTGCCGCCGAGATCGATGCAATTTTAAAAGAGGGGACAGAAGGATGACAACAGTACGGCAGGTATACGAAGCAATGCAGGCCATCGCGCCGCTGGAGCTGGCGGAACACTGGGATAATCCCGGCCTGCTGGTGGACTGCGGCGGGCAGATGCACCGGGTGCTGGCAGCACTGGACATCACCCCCGAGGTGGTGGCCGAAGCCGCCGCAAAGCAGTGTGAGATGATCGTGTCCCACCACCCGGTCATTTTTGATCCGCTCAAAAAGATCGGCCCGCAGGATGTGCCTTTCCAGCTGGTGCAGGCGGGCATTTCTGCCATCTGTATGCACACCAATCTGGATGCTGCCGAGGGCGGCGTGAACGAAGTGCTGGCAGGCATCTTTGACATGAAGAATATGGAAACCTTTGCCGAGGGCTGCGGCCGTGTGGGAGCCATTGAAGAAATCGCGGTTCCGGAGCTTGCCCGCAAGGCACAGCAGGAGCTTGCTGCGCGCTGCAACGCGCCCGCCGTCGGCCCGGCGGTGCAGGTGAAGTTTGTGGATGCGGGTAAGCCGGTCAAGCGCTTGGCGGTCATCAGCGGTGCGGGCGGAAGCCTGTTTGCAGATGCCATTGCTATGGGCGCGGACTGCCTGCTGACCGGTGAAGCCAACCACCACCACGCCATCGATGCCAAGCGGCTGGGCCTTTCGCTCATTGCTGCGGGCCACTACGCCACCGAATTTCCGGTGACTGCCGCCGTGGCTGCAAAGCTGCGCGCCGCCCTGCCGGAGCTGGAAGTGCTGGTGAGCACTGAAAACCGGGACCCGTATACGTATTTATAAAAAGAAAACCCTCTCCGTCATTGCTGCGCAATGCCACCTCCCCCGAAAGGGGGAGGTTTTATGGCGCGCCCGTGCAGAAAAGCTCTCCCCGAGAGGAAAGACTTCCCCCGGCCGGGGGAAGATGTCGCGCAGCGACAAAAAGGGGAATCTGTCGCCGCAGGCGACTGAGAGGGTTATAGATAAAACGAGGTAAACACTATGGCATTGGATGCCGCGACACTGGCCCTTACGGCAGCAGAGCTCAAAGCAACGCTGACCGACGCCAAGATCGCAAAACTATTTGAACCCACCCGCGATGAGCTGGTGCTCACCCTGCGCACCCGCACGGATACCTATGCGCTGCTGCTTTCGGCCCGCAGCGGTTCCGCCCGCGTGTGCCTGACCGAAGAAAGCTTTGAAAACCCGGAAACGCCGCCCTCCTTCTGTATGCTGATGCGCAAGCATCTCACCGGCGGCAGGCTGCTGGACGTGCACATGGAGCCGGGAGACCGCATCGTCTATTTTGATTTTCAGTGCACCAACGAGATGGGCGACCTTGTGCGCAACACCCTGTGTGCCGAATTGATGGGCCGCTACTCCAATCTGGTTCTGGTGCAGAACGGCAAGATCATTGACGCACTCAAGCGGGTGGATTTTGAGGACAGCGATGTGCGCCAGCTGCTGCCGGGCCTGCCCTACACCACGCCGCCCAAGCCTGCAAGACCGGACTTCCTGCTGGTGAGCAGTGCGTCCATCGTGGCAGCAGCCTGCCAGAGAGATCTGCCGGTGGCAGATGCTCTCAACAAGACCGTGGCCGGTGTTGGCCCGGTGGTCTGCCGCGAAGCTGCATGGCGTGCCTTTGACGGCGAACATCTGCCCGCCAATGAGCTGACCGAGGAACAGAAGCGCAAGCTTATGGCTGCCATCGACGAGCTGAAGGAAGAGCACGCAGCCGGCGGTACGCCCTGCAGCGTCACCGACCCCAGCGGAAAGCCCATCGAGTATACCTTCTTCCGCCCGCAGCAGTACGGCGAAAAATATATTATAAAGGAGTGGCCCTCCTTCAACGCCATGCTGGAGGGCTACTACGCTGAGAAGGACCGCGCCGAACGCCTGCGCACTAAAAGCAAGGAGCTGCACAAGGCCGTGCACAATATGTACGAGCGCGCCGTGCGCAAGCAGGCCGCCCGGCAGGAAGAGCTTGCTGCCAGCGGCAAGAGCGAAAAGCTGCGTTTGTACGGTGAGCTGCTCTCAGCAAACCTCTATCTGGCCCAGAAGGGCATGAAGAGCATCACCGTGCCCAACTGGTACGACGAGGGCAAGGAAGTGACCATCCCGCTGGACCTGCGGTTCACACCCAGCCAGAACGCCCAGAACTTCTTCAAGAACTATAAAAAGAAGCAGACCGCTGCCCGGATGCTGGTGGACCTGCTGGCAGAGGGTGAAAAGGAGATCGCCTATCTGGAAACGGTGCTCTACGAGGTGGAGTCCGCTTCCGGTGAGGCGGCCCTCAACGAGATCCGGGCAGAGCTGAAGAGTCAGGGCTACCTGAAATACTACAAGCAGCGGGATAAGCGCCAGAAACCGGCGGATTTCCTGCGGTTCACTTCCACCGATGGCTTTGAGATCCTGGTGGGCCGCAACAACGCCCAGAACGACAAACTCACCCTCCACACCGCCCGGGGCAAAGACCTGTGGTTCCATGTGCAGAAGGCCCCCGGCAGCCACGTTGTGGTCATGAGCCGGGGCGAGGAGATCCCGGACACCACCAGGCAGGAAGCCGCCGAGCTGGCGGTCATCTATTCCAGTACCTACAAGGCGGGCACCGGCGCAAAGGTGGCTGTGGACACCACCGAGGTGAAGAACATCTGGAAAGCCAACGGCGCAAAGCCCGGCATGGTGCTCTACGAGGTGTACACCACCGTCTACATCACACCCCGGGAGGGGCTGGAGAAGGCACTGAAAACAAAATGATCCAAGGGGGGCTCCCCCGGGAGGCTGCTGCATCAGAGCGGATGCGGCGGCCTCTTTTTTGTGCCCGGAGGCGGAACCTGCCGGGGCAGGGAGGAAGTTTGTTTTATTGCACATTGCCGCAAAATTGATTACTTTAAGTAAAAAATTTTGTTATTTTCACCTATTGCAAATATGGGGGAGAATACAATTAAGAAAAAGCGCCCTCCACAAAAAGAGCGCAAAAAGCACAAGAAAGCGTAGAAAAAGAAAGGAGACCACAATGAAGAAGAACGACGCATTCCGCAGGGCAGCAGCTCTGATAGCAGCGTTGAGCATCACGGTGTCTTTGGCGGCTCCGGCCTTTGCAGAGACCTACTATATCGACGACGGCGATATTACCATCACCAAAAATGAGGATGGCAAACAGACCGTCCAACAGGGCAGCAATGAGGCAGTGAATATTGGGGACGATGAGGAGATCATCATCACCACCCGTGACCAGACCCCCGCCACGCAGGAGAGCGACCTGGAAGGCCCCGCAGCAGAGGATTCCGGCTTTGGCCCTGTGGTGGAGGACAACTACCAGCCGGCCCAGCCGGAGAGCGCTGAGGAACCGAAAGATGCCGACCAGCCGGAGAACACTGACCGGTCGGAGAACACTGACCAGCCGGAGAGTGCCGACCAGCCGGAGGACACTGACCAGCAGGAAGATGCCGACCAGCCGGAAAGCGCTGAGCAGCAGGCCCAGCCCCAGCAGGCAGCCCCGGCTCCTGCTGCCGCCCCTGCCCGCAACATCATTACGGTGATCAACAACTTTGCCAATACGGTGCTGAACCTCACCCTGAAAGACGTAAAGATCGATGTGAGCCGCACCGGAAGCCCAGTGAATGATGACGACAAAGGAAGGGCTGCCCTGAGCGTTCAGGGAAAGGGCGATGTGGAGATCGAGCTGGACGGCGATAACGAGCTGAAAAGCGGCGCTCTCAGGGCGGGCCTTGAAAAAACCTCCACAGGCACGCTGACCCTGAAGGACGATAACCAAAAAGCCGGCAGCCTGACGGCCACCGGCAACTACAATGGTGCTGGCATCGGCGGCGATAGGACGGGTGGTGAAACTGTCGACGGCGAGGAGATCCAGGCGGACATCAGCGGCGTGACCACCGGCTACATCCACCACATCATCTACGAGCAGGACGGCACCACCATAAAACGGGAGTGGTGGGAGCCGGAGCGCCCCCAGCCCAACCCGGAGGACCCGAATGCCCCGGCGGAGGAGAGCAATGAGGTGGACCTGGGTACCCCCGGCCTCCATGTGGAAACGCTGGAGGGCGACCTCCTGCCCTTTGACGCCCAGCAGCAGGGCGGCACCCTGCGGGTGACGACCGACAATCTGGCCGCCCGGCTCCACGGCACCCGGCAGGCGCTGGAGGCCCTGCGGGAGCAGGGGGTGGAGCAAATCCAGTTTGTCACCACCCTCAAAACGACCACCCTGTCGGTGGAAGACCTGCTGGCAGAGGGTGGCAGCTGGTTTGCCCTGGAGCACGACGGCCTTGTGAGCCGGCAGCTGAGCGCAGCTCAGGCCGAGAGCCTGAAGTGCTGGATGCACTAAAAAAATACAGACCCCTTACAGGGGCCGCCTTGGGAAACCACCCGGGGCGGCCCCTTTTTGCTATATAATAGGTATATGGCCCGGCCCCCGGGGACATACTGGTGTCGGCGGGGTTTTCCACGGAAAAGCTGCCGCCCGATTGTGCATTCTGCACAGAAAATGCGCTCTTTGACAAAAAAAAAAGAAAAAAAAAAGATAAA
>ERZ791826.1840-NODE-1840-length-10869-cov-2.387923_pt1 | contig 10869 bp, 12 predicted proteins | sample MGYA00510297_ERZ791826 | MGnify/ENA primary metagenome ERZ791826 (study PRJEB30046, sample SAMN00792004) | human gut metagenome | study: EMG produced TPA metagenomics assembly of the A metagenome-wide association study of gut microbiota in type 2... | reverse complement strand
ACAGATTAATGTTGAGTGTTTCACTACTCTAAATACGAACGGCTTATGCGAAGTGTAACACAGCTTAAAATGTGAAATGTAATGAAATAGCTTTACCATCAAAGGTAAAGTTGCTTTTATATTATAAAATTTTTTGATAATATTTTTAAACACCGGTTTTGTATGTAAAAATACAAAGCTGGTGTTTTTCGTATAAATTATCTGCATTAAGTTTTTATAAAAAGTAAAAAATAAATTTGTAAAGACCTTTTTATTTATCAAAGAAAAAATCAACTTCGCCAAAAGTAAAAATGAAATTTTTATGATAACTTCTTTTCAATTTTACTTAATCTTTTCATAATCTCTTTTAAAGTTCTATTAATCTCAAAATCCTCAACAGTATTATTAATGATAAATTCATCAATAATCTTAAAACACTTAGTAAACAGATCCTTCACCTTTTTAATATCATTTTGAGAAATTGTATTTGAAGAATTTACTTTAATTGCAATTTGATTTATGTTAGCACCAATTCTGTAAAGTTGACGAATAACACTTTTTAGTCCTTCAAGATTAACAATTCTATTTTTTCTTATACAAGCAACTATATATGTTGAAGCTGATACTCCAAGTTCATCAGCTCTTTCAAAAATTAATTTTTTATCTTCTTCAGTTACTCTTAAATTAATTCTAGTATTTTTAGTTTTGTATTCCATACTCTTTTCCAATCGTGTAAAATTTCACTTTATTTTCTGTTGGATTGACCCCCTAAACAGTAAAAACTGTTTGGGGGCGCAAGCACAGATTTTGTATGTACTTTGTACACCAAATCACTTGTTAGGGGCAGTGCCCCTAAAACCCATATTTTCAAAAAATCGCAAAATCATTTTTGCTCACCCAATCACCTAAAAATCAAGGAACTTGTCCAAATCGTTAACAGCTTTTCTTTTAGCATCAATGGAAGGATGACAATATAAATTCATTGTCACCTCAACACAACCATGACCTAAAATTTCACTTACTGTTTTTACTGCAACGCCCTTTTCAATCATGAGTGTTGCATAAGTGTGACGCATACAATGGAATTTTAGATGATTAACCGCCGCTTTATCCAGTATTCTATTGTAAACTTTTCGCAAATAAGAAGGCTCAATAAATCTTCCAAACTCATTTGAAAATACATAATCATTATTTTTAAGTTTCATACCTAATAGGGCTTTTTCTTCTTTTTGTTTTTCTTTGTACTGCAAAAGTTGCTCATATATTTTTGGAGACAACGGAATAACTCTGTTTGAATTTTGAGTCTTAGTATTGCCTTCATGAATATAAGTTTTTGGCTCACCATCTTTTAATTCAGATTTTTTCTTTTGTACCCTTTGTAAAGTTCGACTAACTTCAAATGTCCTATCTTCCAAATTAAAGTCAGACCATTTTAATGCACACACTTCACCAATTCTCAAACCTGTTTTAAAAACAAATGGAATCGCAAACCCTAGCCTTTCACTTTTTGAACAATTACAAATCTTTGTTATTTCTGCTTCACTAAAAATTTGCATTTTATTTTTTTGCATCTTTGGCAAAATAACTCCATTAATAGGATTGTTATTTATAAGTCTATTTATTTCTGCTTGTTGCAATGCTTCATGAAACATATTGTACATATTCCTCATAGTTTTTGAACTAAGTCCACCTTTTCCGTTTAATCTTCCTGACTTATGTTTCTTATTAAAAAATAGTTGCAAATCATTAGTGGAGATTTTCCTTAAATATAGCTTTCCTATTAAAGGGTTAATATGCTTATAAATATATGTTTGATAACTTGCATATGTACTTGGCTTTAATTTGTTTTGAACATAGTTTTTCAACCAATAAATCAACCATTCACTTAATAAAACCTTATTAGGTTCTATATATGAACCATCATCTCTACTAGCATTGATTTTTGTAAGCTTTTTCTGAACTTCTTGTCTTGTTTTACCATATAACGATTTTTGCACTTGCTTTCCATTTTCGTTATATCCAACAGTGTATCTTGCTTCCCATGTTCCATCTTTTCTTTTTCTAATAGAGCCTTCGCCATTACCCTTTTTACTCAAAATAGTCACCAGCCCCATCATCAAGAGACAATTTTTCGTAGTACCAACATTTTCCGATTTTCCTAGACTTAACATTAAGGTGTTTTTTAGCCTTTTTAAGTGTCGTAAAACCTATACCTGCTTTCAACATAATATCAATAATATCTCTTGATTTCATATTATCATTCTTTAATAATTCTGTAAGCATATCACAAGCATTCTTAAAGTTTGTTGGACTATAGGCCTGTGATAACTCATTAGAGTCTATGTCACAATACTCCAACCATGTAATGCCATCATCAGTAATTTTAAATACCAATGATTGATTAACATTACTAAAATTATTTTTAATAGGGCATAGTACTTTCTTGTTTTCATCATCCGGATGGTCTGACAAAACTAAAATGGAACGAGCCAAAGCCACAATATCTATTGAACCTAATATTCTGTACATGCTTGGAGCAGAAAAATTTTTATTGAAATGAAATAAAATTACTATAGCACAACCGGTACGGTTTGCAATTTCGGATAAAGGACCTAAAACAGTTCTCATTTCATTTGTACTAGATATATTACTCTTACCGATAAAAGCTTGTAGTGGGTCGAAAAATATAATATTTGCACCAAAGTCCAATATGCTTTCCTCAATAACATCATAGTCAATAAAACTCAAATCTTTGTTGTTAATTGCTGCAATATTTTCAAAGTTAGCATCAAACTTTTTAAGACGAGGGATAATTGTATCTTCTAGGCCATCTTCTGCAGTTTGATATAAAATTTTCAACGGTTCATTTCTCTGTTCACTTAATGGAAGGTAATCACCCCTTGACAATAAAGCCGTTAATGCCAAGGCAAAAGTTGTCTTACCACACCCCGGGTTACCACATATTAATGAGACTTTACCCTTAGGAATATATGGTGGGTAAATCCATTCAATAGACTTCCCCTTAACATTTTTAAACAAAATTAAGTCACTCATAGTTATTCCTTCCAGTCGGCATTATTTTGAATTTCAATCTGATTATCAAGCCATTTAAAAAATTGGTCTTTCCTTACCACCCATCTTTTTAAAATACGGATTGATGGAAAACCTTTTGTCCTAAAAAGTTCATAACAAAATGGTACTGAAACTCCTAATATTTCAGCAACTTGTTTTACGGATAAAACTAGAGGTAGTTCCTCAATATCAACATTGTTTGCAATCATAGCGTCCTCCTTGCTTCTCTAATAAATAAAGTTTATATTCGTTATATAAAGCGTATAATTATATTATCATATAAAATTAAATATTTCAAGTATTCTTTTATTTTATTTGATTTTTTTAATATTTTATTATAGTATAAAATAGATATAGAAGATTAAGGAGGGCTTATTCTGCACACTTACAGAGTATATATTCAAGATTTCAAAGAACATTTTGAAATTCTAGAAAACGAAAAGGTAATATATGAATATGTAAATGACTTTGGAGAAGCAATCACCTATTTTATAGATGATAATTCTTTTTATGTAAAAATGAAAATACTTATTAATCAGGCTTTACATAACTATCTAAAAGATAACGAAATTAGAGAAGTTAATTACGATAACAAGAATATTCCTTTCTTTATGTTTTTTTATGATGTCTATAAGCAGTATGTTGATGGAAAAATTGAACAACCACCTACTGAAAATTCTTGGTTTCAATATAAACGAACAGAAGAGAATGAACTTGAGTCATATTTAGTAACCAAAGAAATTATAACTGAATTTTATAATTGTTTATCCGAAAATAAATCTGTATTAGATTTAGATTATTCTGCCTTTGATAGAAAATTAAATTATAGGTTAGAACTAATTAATAATTCTTTGGTTGAGGTTTTATATCCACAACATATAGAAGACATCCTAATGTTTTATATTATAAACACACTAAATTACCTTAAATACACTAATATATCAATCAAAAAGTGTACTAGATGCAATAGGGTATTTATGAATTTTACATATGGGAAAAATATTCATTATTGCAATAAAACCTTCGGCTCAGATAATATGACTTGTAAAGATTGGTTTGATAACAGATTTTATACCTCTGATAATAAAAATTTCACTAAGGAAGTAAAGCTTGCATATAAACGATTTTATGATTATCAAGCTCGTAAGAAAAAGAAAAATCTAATCACCCCTGAACAATTTACATTATGGTCAAAGTCAACACGCCACATTAGGACACAATGCCTAAATGAAGAAATTACCATAAAGGATATGGAAGATTGGCTTGAAGCAAATAAAGATAATTACGATTGGGAGTAAAAATATAACCTATAAGTGCCAATATAATAAACGCAACAATATGTAAATAAATTTATAAATACTAATCTTAATATTGCATTATTGATTTTTATTTGTACATGGCATATAATTCAATTGATGGATGTTTGTTACTCATTCTAATGTTGTGCTTCGCTACCATCTGACCACCATATCAGGAGAATGCGACAAAAAGTAACATCTGACTAAGTGACTGTTTAGATAACAGTCACTTTTGATTAATATGGGAAAATTGTTCCGACATTTGTCTTTGAATTTATGTATTCAAAATCATTATTTTAAATGGAGTAATTATATGGAAAATAAGTTTCAAATGACTCTAGAAAATAATATATTTCTTGCAAAAAGAAATATTGTTGATATTATTTGGAAAAGTGCTAAACTTGAGGGTTTAAATGTAACTTTTCCGGATACAGAAGCAATTTATAGAGGTTCAATTATCTCTGATATAGAAGTGAATACAGTAATTGCAATTAATAACTTAAAACACGCTTGGCAATTTATTTTGGACACTATAGAATTTCCTATTGATTATCAGTATATTTGTAAAATCAATCAATATGTAGAATATAGTCTTATTCCTAACGCAGGATTTATTAGAAATTTTCCGGTACCTATTGGTAGTACGAGACAAAAACTAGGGCTACCTATTGAAAGCAAAATAAAGGAAGAAATTGAAGATATTAAAACTATTGCAAATCCTACAGAACAGGCTATTACAATGATGTTGTATTTAATGCGTAGTCAAATTTTTGGTGCTGGTAATAAGATAACCGGTATGCTTTCTGCAAACCAAATAATGATTTCAAATGGTGTTGGTATCATTTCTATCCCTATTGAATTACAAAGAGATTTCTATAAAATGCTGGTGGAATTTTATGATACAAGCAAAATGGATGATATTAAAGAATTCATTTATCATTATTGCATTGATGGTATTACTTTGCAAAAAATGGAATGTGAACGTACTTATAATCCAAATGATGATTACTATTTAAAGGTATCATTTAGGGAAGCTACAGCTCTAGAAAAGAATGGTATCAACTTTGGAGGACCTATACACGAACAAGGAAATAGTGTTATTAGAATTAAAACTTCTGATAAAACTAAAGTTGATGAAATTATTAATTCATACAAAAACAACAATAGTTAGAAAAAACTAATATGATAAAGCACCTTGGATAAATTGTCCTTTCTTTGATAATAGGAGGTAATGGTTGTGACTATATCTGTAGAACTAAATGATAAAGATTATAGATTTATAAAAAGATATGCTGATATAAATAATATAAGTATTACAGAACTATTTAAGCAAACTGTCATTGAAAAAATTGAGGATGAGACTGACCATAAAATATATAAAGAATCTATGAGTGAACATAATAATAATCCAATAACTTTTAGTCACAAAGAAGTAAAGAAAATATTAGAAGGAATATAACATAATGGATATAAAGTATTACGCTACAGAAGTTTTTAACTCTCTAGACGAAAATCAATTACTTGAATTTATAAACGTTTTTGCTGATGAAAACACATTAACAAGATTTGAAAGTGATTTAATTGCTTCCGATAATACAGGATACAAAACATATAGCAATTTTTCTGACATATTACAAGAAATAGATGAAGAAAATTAAGACATCATATATATTATAAAAACACCGATTACAATGAGTAGCCGGTGTTTTTACATACTGCCTATCTGTTAATATTTAAATAAAAAATAAATTTCAAAAAGCTCTCTTGACTTTAACGCTTTAAAGCATTAAACTTATGTATGCAAATAAATTTAATTTTAAGGAGAGATTTTTATGACAATCAAAGATGAAGAAAATGGACTAACTTATGTTCAACTAGGAGACTATCTAGTACCAAATCTAGTTTCAGAAATGAAACCGGTATATGGAAAGTATGCAGAAATGAGGTTTAGGTTTCTGAAAGAATATAAGAAAATAACATATACTGAGTTATTAACTACAGGCAAGCTAAATGAACATCTACAACAAATTCAAGACAGAGCAAGGCAGAGAGTGGAATTTTTAATTAATCAGATGGCTAAAAACGAACAGGTAACCGAGGAACTGAAAGCTAAAGACCCAATGAAATGGGTCCGGATGATGAACAATATCAAGAATAAGGCTGAAGAAATAGTTATTAATGAGATAGTTTATTGCTAATTGACTAATCAATAAGCCTAGTTTGCTGAATAATCAAATATTATGCAAAAACCGGGTGACAATATGGCCACCCGTTTTTCTTATGCTGCAGCATTATGATTAATAGTATCAATTACACTTTTGTTTAACAAATCTTTTTGATTTTATACATTTAATCTCATTGTTTTTTCCAAATTTATGTAACTCAAAATTTACAATATCAATACAGTATCATTTGTATATTTTAGTTAAAGCCAAAGTTTACATTTTAAAGCGATATAAGTTTTCTTTTATCTTCTTGTATTAGTTTATTCAGCGCTATCTCTTATCGTAGTATCATACTGCTTATTTATTTTAGAAACATCATTGCATATTATTAAAAATATTGATATAATAAATTTGCGTACAAATTTTGATAACTGTACGCAGAAAGTTGGTGAGCCGTTGCCTAAAGAAAAAATTGCAAAAAATGTTTTTCAAAATGTTGGCGCAATCGCAAAAACTTCCGATTTTAAAAATGTGGGACTTACAAATTATGATATTGCAAAATTGTGCAAAGATGGTGTTATCGAAAGAATACGAAATGGCTTTTACCAACTTCCTAATAATTACAACATAAGTGAAGAACAGCTAATATCAAATTTATTACCTTATGGAACAGTTTGCGTTGAATCGGCTTTGTTTCATTATGGATACAGTGACTTTGCTCCAAGAGAATGGTCGATAGCAGTTCCTCGAACTTACAGAAATCAAATTTCAAATATCCAAGAAGTGCCTATCAAAGCATATTATGTTCAAAAGAATATAATTGAACTTGGAAAAACAATAGGTGATTTTAACGGTGTAACACTCCCTGTTTACGACCGTGAAAGGACTATCTGTGACTGCTTTAAGTATCGTACTAAGCTTGATAACGAAACATTCAACAAAGCACTAAATGCATATGTTTCAGACGACAAAAAGAATCTTTTAAATCTTTCAAAATATGCTAAAGAAATGCATGTATATACAAAAATGATGAGTGTTATGGAGGTGTTGCTGAATGGCTGATATTGCCGCATCTGTACTTACTCGATTAAAGAATAAGGCACAGGCAAGTGGAAGAAGTTATCAACTTTGCTTACAACTCTTTTGTCAGGAAGAATTTTTGCGTAGACTCGAAAAATCAAAATACGCAGAAAATTTTGTTCTCAAAGGCGGATTGTTTATCTATTCGCTTACCGAATTTGACAGCAGAGTTACAGTCGATGTTGATTTTTTGCTTCGACAAATGCCGAACACTCCTGAACAACTTCGTGCAATCCTTGAAGAAATTATAGCTATAGATACCGGAAATAACTTTATAACATTTGAAATTAAAAATGTTTCACCTATTTCAGTCGCAAAGAAATATGCCGGAATCAGTGCCTCTATTGTTGCACACATCAAAAACACACGAACTCCTTTTAGTATTGATTTCGGTGTTGGTGATGTAATTGTACCAAATCAAGAAAAAAGGCCAATTCCTACACAGCTAAAAGACTTTCCTTCACCAATCATAAACACATACTCGCTTGAAACAACCATTGCCGAAAAGCTTGATGCAATATTAGACCTTATGGAATTTTCAAGCAGAATGAAGGATTACTACGACATCTATTATCTTGCAAATAAATTTGATTTTAACGGTAAAACATTAACAGAAGCATTAAAGAGAACATTTGAAAATCGTGGTCATAGCTTTACTATTGAACAATTTGACCGGATAACTGCTTTTGCTGATGATGAAGAAATGCAAAAGAAATGGAAAGCATTTACTCATAAAATCAATACTAAGACTGATGATTACAACACAGTTCTAAAAAAGATAAAATCATTTCTCACAAAACCGCTTGCAGCAGCTTTAGAGAAAACAGAGTTTTTAGAACATTGGCATACAGCTAAAAATGAATGGATAATTGGAGGAAATAACAATGGCTAAAAAGCAAAAGAAACAGGAAGCACTCTCAGTTGGCCGCCTTATAAATGAAGTGTTGGTTGCACAGTTAAGCATTCCTTTCCGCCAAATTGTAAACGATACCACTTTCTCAAAATATACTGGCTCTAAACGTCCAGATATTCTTATCTCTGAATTTGAATACGATGGCACCAATGACGAACAATATATTAAAAACCTTGTAGCATATGCTGAAGCAAAAGACGATTGTAAAATTGGTGACAAAGATTGGAAAGATGCTTTAAATCAAGGCAAAATTAAAGCTCCCAAATTAGGCTTGCCCTATTTCATAGTTACGAACTGCAAAACCACATATTTTTATAATGCTAAAACCCTAAAGCAGTTAACCCTTAACGGCAATCCGATTCGTGAATTTCAAACCATTGATATTTATAGACTTATTAAGAACAAATTGAATGCAAATCCCGATTTAGATGCAATAAACACCAATGTTGATTCTATCTCTACAATTTCTGAAGCCATCTTTAACAAGAAACTTTGGGAACTTGCTGGGGTATATCGTGGTATAAACTTCAAGGATAATGTTCAAAAGATTGACTTTACAGTCGGTTTTGTTGCTCTTGAATATTTTGAAGAAAAAAAAGAAATAGACGACGGAAAAAAAGATGCTTCTAAGGTGTATTGGTCTAATTGTGATGATAAGATTGCCGAAAAAGTCAAGAATAATCTAAGTGGATATATCAGCCGCTTAGAAAAAGAAACCACCTTTAAAGAATTTAAAAATGTTATGGAAGTGGTTAGAATTGCGATAAGTGGCGACGACAAGAACAAACCTCTTATTGGTGTAGATGATGTAAAACAAATTTATAGTATAATCGATTCTATGAAACCTTTACACGGCACGGGGTTTGATTTGTTCGGTGCTGTTTATGAAATGTTTGCCTCATCTAAAGAGAAAAAGGATTTTGGCGAGTATTTTACAAGACGTCATTATACGCATATATTTTCTAAGTTGTTGTTACAAGATGAAGACATTTACAACGAAAATAAGAAATTTTCTATTATAGATCCTGCTTGTGGTACGGGCGGTTTCTTAACTGAAAGTTTCAAGGTATTATTAAATAATTACAAAAAAAGTGGCACTTATACTCCTAAAGCAAAAGACTTTCTTTCTAAAAAGTGTTTTTACGGTGTAGATGTCAGAGATGAAAATATATCAAGAACTCGTTTGAATATGTTTTTAGTCGGTGACGGACACACCCATATGTATTCAGACAATTCCTTAAACCCAACAACACAAAACGGGATAGCTACGCTTAGCAAAAAATATCGGTATGTAATTACCAACCCTCCGTATGGTAGTGGTACAATCAAAGCCAAAACCGACAAAATTTCAACAAATAGAACAGAAATAGCATTTATTTGTAAAGTTATTGATTTGCTTGAAGTCGGCGGAAAAGCTTGTATAATTACTCCGGACGGTGTATTGGAAAATCCCTCATATAATAAGTTTCGTCAAGAAATTCTCGAAAAATGCGAAATATATGCGATAGTTTCTTTACCTAAATTTGCTTTTGCACCTTACACTAAGGAAAAAACTTACGCTTTATTCGTTAAAAGGCGTAGCAACAAAGTTACCAAAATTCAAGATAAACCTATTTGGATGTATATCATTGATAATGATGGATTAGCAAACTCAGATAAAAGATTTCCAACTAAACTTCGCAACAATCGTAACGGCTGGATGCATGATGAAATTTCCGGTTGGGTTAGTACTGATGGTATTGAAATGCCTGGTGTTTTGGAAGAAAGGTGGTTAACTTTTGATGATAGTGCTAATCCTACTATGTGGATTGATGAGAAAGGTATCACACAAACTGCAAGAAAAGGCGGAAATATAGATATTTCAGATATTCAAGCTAATCCACATTGTAATCTTTTGCCCGAGTTTTATCTAAGAAAAAGTGTTCCTGATTACATAAGTATTGATGAACTCGACCAAGAAATTAGTAACATCAAAGAAATGTTAAAAAAACTAGGTGGGAATTATGATAAAAATTAAAAAAATTTTTAAATGTTTAAGTGGCAACAGTGATTTAACTGAAGAATTCATATACAAACATGTAGGCATGCGTGAAAATGAAATGTATACTGTACTTTCAAGTTCTACGGATGAAGCTAAAAGTATGGGCTTTATTCCATTGTGTAAGAATTCTAAAGGTAAAGATATAAATATTTTTAAGGATAAAAAAGGTATCTTAGTAGCACGAAACGGGAAAGCAGGTACCATGAGATATTTACCCGAAGGAAAATACACAATAAATGATCACGCATATATTCTGTATTTGAAAGATAGTTGCAAATCTAAATATAAGATTTTGGAAACTGAAGAAGAAACATTTTTAAA
>ERZ791826.1838-NODE-1838-length-10899-cov-2.894135_pt1 | contig 10899 bp, 7 predicted proteins | sample MGYA00510297_ERZ791826 | MGnify/ENA primary metagenome ERZ791826 (study PRJEB30046, sample SAMN00792004) | human gut metagenome | study: EMG produced TPA metagenomics assembly of the A metagenome-wide association study of gut microbiota in type 2... | reverse complement strand
GGTAACGAGCGATTCAGATGACGGGCACCTGAGCGGTGGCGGCTGTCGCCACGCTGGGCTGCGGTTTGGCTGGCTGCGCCACCGGCTCCTGCCGCGGTACGGCCGTCGCTTTCTGTTTGCGGGCCATGTCATCGACGATCAGCCGATAGGCGATGTAATACTTATAGATATTGCTGACGTAGGTTACCGTCTCGGCGCCAATTTTTTCTGCCGCCATATTTTCGACGTTACCGAACCAGACGTTCGGGTCAAATCCTCGCTGTTTAGTCATGGTGCGCAGGCGGGCGATACGCGCCGGACCCGCGTTATAGGAGGCAAAGGTAAACAGCGCTTTATCGAGCCGGGTCATGGGCTCATCGGCATAGTACCGATCCATCATCCAGCGCATGTATTTCACGCCGGCATGGATATTGGGATCCAGCTGTTTAATATCGCCCACCTTCAGCTCTTTTCCAGTGCTGGGCATCACCTGCATAACGCCGATGGCGCCGACGTGGCTCCGTACCGACTGATTCAGCCGCGACTCCTGGTATCCCTGGGCCGCCATCAGCAGCCAGTCGACGTCGTAACGATCGCCGTACTTGCGGAAGACATCTACCATCGCGAGGAATTTGCGTCGTTCCTTACTCGCCGCGGCATTTTTGACATATTTAGCATTTTTCAGGTAACGCAGCAGGAGAGTATTGCCCAGCGTGGTGCCCTGACGATTCTTTTTGACGAAGTTGTTCAGTACCGTCAGCAGCTGCGGGCTGTCTTTGCGTACCGCCCAGGCAATGTCGCCGCCGTCGCGCAGCACCACATTGTCATGGACCTGAATTTTTGGAAACACCTGTTTCCAGAACAACGCTTTATGCTGATCGACGACGATCAGCGGAATCAGCCCGGCGTTGAGCATTTCCAGCAGATCTTCATCCTCCAGCGCTTCCGGCGCCGCCTCCAGTATCACCGGTGGGCGCGACTCACCGGCAAATCGGGCGTTCAGCGCTTGCAGGCTGTCGTAATAGCTGGAGGAGCGGCGAACAAAGACGGTTTGACCAGAGAGTTGCTCCAGGCTGTCGACCTTCGGTGAAGCCGGGCCGGAGATCAGTAATTCTTTCACGTTGCTGTAGAGCGGCTGGGCGAAATCGACCTGTGCTTCCCGCGAGGGCGTGATAGTCAGATTGGCAGCCGCAATATCGCCTTTACCTTCATTAAGCGCGATAAAGAGATTATCCCGACTGACCGGCACAAAAACGATATGCAGCTTCAGGTGGCGCTGTTTGAGCTTTTTATCCTTCGCTAGCTGTTTATTCAGATCGTTTTCCAGCGCGATAAAAATGTCGTGCGTCGCCCCGCGCTGGGTGCCTTTATCAATAAAAAAGAAGGTCTTGCTGTAGGTGGTTAATACCCGAATGGTACGACGGTCGATCATGCCAGGCAAATCGCCTCTCCATGGCCGTAGCATATCGTCGATATGAATCGATAGCGTGTTGTCTTCGGCTGCTGCCGGCGGCGCTTTTTCCGCCTCTACTGCCGGCAGCAGAGGAGCGAATAACAGTGTCGCGAGGCAGGTGAGCCAGGCGATAAACAGACGTGATAGCGAGTAGGCGTTCATGGAGGAATACTCCGCAGGGGATGTGATTATTTTAGCAGAACGGCCGCCGTTAGCTGGGAACGACAAGGGCGTAAAAAACATAACAATGCCGACAAATAGTTTTCTCCCATTTTATCGCTTACTATTAATGTGTTTTTATCTTTAATTTAACTATGGAGATAATATGGCGAAAATGTGTGTTTTTAATGATAAATAGAAAATAATGATGATGTTTTTATTTTATTTCTCCCCATCTGTTTTGTTGTAACCTTTTGATTGTTAGTGTTTATTTTATTTTTCTCCGATATTGATTATTATCATCTTGATAATGAATCTCATTTTTATTACCGTAACACGGCACATTACTCTAATGACACGCTGTCTGGATTACGCTATCAAAGAATAGCGCGCAGCGCTTTTTCTCTAATGATGAAACAGGGCACTTAATTTTATTATGTCTCACGCTGTTTTTTTATTCCCATTAATGCCGGGAAGGCGCTGACCTGCGCCAAAATCTGGCGAGGCGCTGAGGCAAGTATTTTATCCCATTGTTTTTTCAATTGGGGAAGGCGTTATGCCCGACAGCAACAGAAAACAGGGCATATTCTATGAAATACACGTCTCACTTCCCGCTGGGGATCGTCATTCCTTTGCTCGCCTGTAGCGTGCCGCTGCAGGCGGCAGAGAACATGACCGAACAATCGACGCCTGACGAGAGCGCCGCCACTGCCGAAAATCACGAGGAGACGATGGTCATAACCGCCGCCAGGCAGAACCTGCAGGCGCCGGGCGTGTCGACCATCACCGCAGAAGAGATCCGCAAACATCCCCCCGCCCGCGATGTGTCGGAGTTAATTCGTACGCAGCCCGGGGTAAACCTGACCGGCAACTCTACCAGCGGGCAGCGCGGCAACAACCGGCAAATTGATATCCGTGGCATGGGGCCCGAGAATACGCTGGTGCTGGTCGATGGTAAACCGGTGACCAGCCGTAACTCGGTGCGGTATGGCTGGCGCGGCGATCGTGACTCCCGCGGCGATACCAGTTGGGTGCCAGCGGAGATGATCGATCATATCGATGTGATCCGCGGCCCGGCGGCGGCGCGCTATGGTAATGGCGCGATGGGTGGGGTCGTCAACATCGTGACCAAACCGACCACACCAGAATGGCACGGGTCGTGGAATACCTATATGAACGCTCCGCAGCACCGTAAAGAAGGGGCGACGAAACGTACTAACTTTAGCCTCAATGGTCCGCTGTCGGACAGTGTCAGCTTCAATCTCTGGGGTAATCTGAGTAAAACCCAGGCCGATGCACAGGATATTAACGCCGGGCATGAAGCGGAACGTACCGGTTCCTACGCCGGTTCTTATCCCGCCGGACGTGAAGGGGTGGTGAACAAAGATATTCACAGTAAGCTGCGCTGGGAGTTTGCCCCGATGCAGGCCCTGGAGTTTGAGGCCGGTTACAGCCGCCAGGGTAATCTCTATGCCGGCGACACACAAAACACCAATACCAGTACGCTGGTGAAGAGTATGTACGGGAAAGAGACCAACCGTCTCTACCGGCAAACTTACGGCGTAACATGGACCGGCGGCTGGGATAATGGCGTGACCAGCAACAGCTATGCCCAGTACGAACACACCCGTAACTCGCGAATGGATGAAGGGCTGGCGGGCGGTACGGAAGGGATCTTCTCCAGTAGCGAGTTTTCAGATATCGATCTGGCCGATGTCCTGCTACATAGTGAAGTGAATATTCCGTTTACGCTGGGGGTCGATCAGAATCTGACGCTGGGGACAGAATGGAATCAGCAGCGGATGAAAGATGGCGTATCGACAACCCAGGCGCTCTCTTACGGCACTATCGATGGCGTATCGGCTACCGGTCGTAGCCCGTACTCCAGCGCCGAGATCTTCTCGCTGTTTACCGAAGATAATATGGCGCTAACGGACAGCACCATGCTGACACCCGCTCTGCGCTTCGATCACCACAGCATCGTCGGCAATAACTGGAGCCCCTCACTGAACCTGTCTCAGGAGCTGACGGACGACTGGACGCTGAAGCTGGGCATTGCCCGCGCTTACAAGGCGCCTAACCTCTACCAGTTGAACCCGAACTATATTCTCTACAGCAACGGTCAAGGCTGTTACGCCAGTAGTTCCGCCTGCTATCTGATGGGGAATAGCGATCTGAAAGCGGAGACCAGCGTTAATAAAGAGATTGGTCTTGAGTACAAGCATGATGGCTATCAGGCGGGGATCACCTGGTTCCGTAACGACTATCACAATAAGATTGAGTCAGGGTATGCGGCGGTGGGTACCGCCAGCAACGGCACCACCAATATCTATCAGTGGGAAAACGTACCAAAGGCGTTAGTGGAAGGCCTGGAAGGAACGCTGAATCTGCCGGTGGGGGAGGCGGTTAACTGGAGCAATAACCTGACCTGGATGCTGCAGAGCAAGAATAAGACGACCGGCGACCGGCTGTCAGTGATCCCGCAGTTTACCCTGAACTCGACCCTAAGCTGGCAGGTTCGTGAAGATCTCTCCCTGCAGAGCACCTTTACCTGGTATGGCCGACAGAAACCAAAACGCTTCAATTATAAGGGCGAGGCGGTCAGCGGCAGCGAACTAAACGAAGTCAGCCCATACAGCATTGTCGGCCTCAGTGCGACCTGGGATGTGAACAAAAATCTGAGCTTCACCAGCGGGATAGATAACCTGTTTGATATCCGCCACTACCGGGCAGGGAATGCGCAAACGACCGGCAACGCGACGACGGGAGCTTATCTGTATGGCGCGGGTGCCGAGACCTATAACGAATCGGGGCGGACCTTCTTTATGAGCGTTAATACTCATTTCTGATGATCCTGATGAGGAGTAAACCGGGTGCAACGCGACCCGGTTTTTTTATTTCAGATGAGAGCGGAGGTGGCGGTTATAAATCGTGACAAAATCTTCACGCCCTCTACATTATTAGCTCAACATATCCTTTTATACTGATTTCCGTCGCGCAAGGTCGTTGATCCCGACCGGGTTCGATAATAGCATCCTGCTATTTCCCTTCTGTAATATCCCCTGTCCCCCTTCCATTCCCAACCGCAGCGATGCGGAGGAGGGGGACCTCCTTATTTTTGCCGCGTGATCTGATAGCGATACTGAGTGGGCGTGAGCGCATGATATTTTTTGAAGGTACGATTAAACGCACTGAGATCGTCATAACCGACCATCATACAAATATCGACGATTCGGTAACCAGGCGTTGTCAGTAATAAACGGCGACACAGCGACATGCGCTGCTGGCGGATATATTCCATTGGCGAACGATCAAAATAATGACGGAAGAGCCGAAACAAATGCCAGGGGGAATAACCAGAGATATCGCTCAGATCGTCGACGGTCAGTTTCTTATCCAGATTATTATCGATCCACAAGAGCAGGTCGCTTAATACCGATTGCTGGAGCGTTTTGCTACGCATAATTGCGGCCAATCCCATAACGCAGGGCTCCTCAGTGAGGAGCCCTGGGGTTTATTGAACAGTGAGTGTGCCGTGGCGAACCTGATAATTTTTTTGATTATCAGGGCCAATATAGTCGCTGGCGGGTTTTGCCAGCTGCAGATGACCAAACGCGGTTGATTGCTCTGCATGATAATTTTCGCCGTCATTCACGTCGCCGCGCCCGTTATAACGGGCAATGGCCGGGAAGGGATACACCGGACGAGTCGCGATAACAGCTGGAGCGGCGTCAGCGTAAGGCTGACTGACTTTCTGCACGCCGTGAAACTGCGTTTGCGCATCTGGTTTTTCTGTCATCGGCGGCAGGTCGGCAGCGGCTGTTGCCCGTTTGCCGGCCATGATCTCCTGCGGCGCGATACCTTCCTCGGTCCAGCGCATCAGCGGAGTAAGGAGATCAATTTGATCGTAACCTTCGCCATTACCGCAATGGGCTACCCCAGGCAGCAGGAATAACCGCAGGAAGGTATCCGTTGCGGCATGGCCCATCTCTGCTTCTACGCCGCGATAATAGGCGATAGAAAAGGCCGGACTGACGGAGTCATCGGCCAGACCGTGCCAGAGGATAAGCTTGCCGCCGCGCTGTTGATAGGCATGAAGATTGGTATTTGCCGCGTTATAGAGCGGCGCCAGTTGGGCGACGGCGTCAAAATTCTGCTGGTTAAGCGGGAAATCCCGCATCGATTGGATCTTCTGTTTTTCTCCTGGCAGGAGCACGGATTGCAGAGCCGGTAGTACCATCATTTCCGACATTGAGTGGCCGGTCGGCGTCTCGGGCACCGGCCAGCGTAGCTCGGAACCCAGCGGCAGACCGCCCGCGACGAACTGGGCGCCGTGGCTGTCGTAAGCCCCGCGGTAGAGCTTTTTCACCACCTCGATCTCTTCCTGCGTCAGGCAGGTAGAACGGTCCTGAGCATCGGCAGGACAGCGGGGGAGCCATGACTCAGAGAACTGACAGGCATACGGATTTTGCAGGACACCATCCTGCACGCCGGAAAGCGTCGGGCAGTGAGCCAGCACGGCCTGGTGAATCAGAGGAAGGCGATTTTTCAGCAGGATAGCGGTACCGTCCGGGCGCTGATTGGCGGCCACATTCCAGCCGTGGAAGAAGGAGTTCTGAAACTGGAAAAAGGCCGCTGGCGCGCCAGCGCTGATACCGTCAAAATCCTGCGGAAAGCGCTGCGCTTCCATCAATGCTTCGCGACCGCCGTCTGAGCAGCCCATAAAGTAGGCATACTTTGGCGGCTGGCGGTAAAGCGTCTGCATCACCGCTTTGGCCAGCACGGCGGTCAGGTGGTTGGCGCGCCAGGCAAAATCGATGCGCTTTTGCGGATCTTCGGCCCATGACGCATCCATCATACTGCCATGGTGCCCCATATCGGTTGCTGCCACCACAAACTCGCCGTTCATTGCCGGCAGGCAGCCGCTGGCATTCGACAGACTCAGGTTAATACTCCCGCACAGTCCGCCACAGCCGACCTGCAAAAAACGTTGACTCCAGCGTTGAGTCGGCAGGGCAATCTGCACGCCAATCTCAGGGGCGATAGTGGCGCTCACCTTGCACCAGCTTCCCTGCGCGGAGGTCTGCATTTCAGTGTGATTGATAGTGACCTTTGCGCCAACGGCCGCGCTGAAGTCGGTAGCGCTTAGCGCATCGCATGTCAGCGCGGGAAGAACGATCGGCAGACTGGCGACAGCCTGCGTGGGTGAAGCGAACGATAACCCGAAGAGGGCGCAGAGGATGATGGGCAAGATTGTCTTGAGTAAGCGTGTCATACGCAGTTCCCTGTGGCTGATGATGGGAGGCGGCAGGATGGCGAAACCTATGCCTCACCTTCCCTGGCGAGGCGCCACTGCTTGGCTATTGTAGATAACGATAGACTTTCCTTGATGCCTTGATAAGGCGACCCTACTGTATTCTGCTATTTTGAGGAAAATATGGAGATGTTTGCCAACGGCGTCTGGCGGTGAATTCGGGGTAGAATGTTGTGATATCAGTTGCATAATTTATTCAATTTCTCTTCATTAAATCTGCTGGGTTGCAGGTTATTTTTCTCCCTGTTCCTGGTGATCCCAGAGAGCATCATTCCTAACGAGATCCTTCCCCCTTTCCATTAATAAGAAAGGGGGCTTTTTATTAATAAAACGTTCAGGCAAATCTAAATATAGTACTGGTGTTGGCCATTAGAACAATGCGCTTCAGAAAAAGTTCCATCATTAAATATATTTTTAAAGATGCTTTAATATCCATTTTTTCTCCATTTTGTCGCCATAATTGCATGTAATTCTGCGCCTCGCTCAGGTTATTTTCTGTCGCATATTTTAGAGATGCATCCTGAACAAATAAGCTCAACGCCAGCAGGACACTGCTATTGCTCATTATCTCGTAGACGACACATTCATGTTAAAAAAGACTCATATCATCAGCGGATTATTGATCACCCCTTTAACGTTATATGCCGCAACATCATATCAAGTTGATGATATCCGTTTTGAAGGGCTACAGCGCGTGACCGTCGGGGCGGCGCTATTAAGTATGCCATTGCACGCGGGAGATGCGGTGACGCCAGAAGATGTCAGCGAGGCAGTGCGCGCGCTGTATGCGAGCGGCAATTTCGAAAATGTGCAGATCCTGCGCGATGGGAAAACGCTGGTGGTGCAGGTTAAGGAACGGCCCACTATTGCCAGCGTCAGTTTTTCCGGGAATAAGGCAGTGAAGGATGATGCGCTAAAGGAAAATCTCACCGCATCCGGTATTTCTGCAGGTAGTGCACTGGATCGAAATTCGCTTAGCGAAATAGAAAAGGGGTTGCAGGATTTCTATTACAGCGCGGGGAAATACAGTGCGCAGGTTCACGCGGTGGTGACCCCGTTACCGCGTAATCGCGTTGACTTAACGTTCGTCTTTCAGGAAGGCATCTCGGCGAAAATCGCACAAATAAACATTATCGGTAATCAGGCGTTTCGGGAAGAGACGCTCCTGGACCAGCTTCAGCTACGTGATAATGTGCCGTGGTGGAACGTGGTAGCCGATAAAAAATACCAGAAGCAGAAGCTGGAAGCCGATCTGGAAACGCTGCGCAGTTTTTATCTCGATCGCGGCTATGCGCGCTTTGCTATCGAGTCCACGCAGGTCAGTATGACGCCAGATAAAAAATCCCTGTATATCACTATCGCCCTCAATGAAGGCGAACGTTATCGGGTCGACCGAACTCAGGTGACAGGCGATCTGGCTCAGCATGGGCCGGAGATCGAGGCGCTTGCCCAGCCGCTGGCGGGGGCATGGTATAGCGGGGCGCAAGTCACCACGGTTGAAAATGAGATCAAAAAGCATTTTGGTAAGTATGGTTATGCCTGGCCGCAGGTGACGTCCACGCCGGAAATCGATGATGCGCATCACCGCGTGGTGCTGCATATTCAGGTCAACGCGGGCCGCCGCTACTCGGTACGCCAGATCCGCTTTTCCGGTAACGACACCTCCCGGGACGCGGTGCTGCGTCGTGAAATGCGCCAAATGGAAGGGGCGTGGCTCAACAACGAAAAAGTCGATCAAGGGAAGGTACGTCTTGATCGAACGGGTTTTTTTGAGAACGTTGAACAGCAGATCGTTCCGGTCAATGGAACGGCGGATCAGGTCGATGTGGTCTACAAGGTGAAGGAGCGCAACACCGGCTCATTCAACGTGGGCCTGGGATTTGGTACGGACAGCGGCGTGAGCTATCAGCTTGGCGTGACGCAGGATAACTGGCTGGGTACGGGTAATAGCGTGAGCTTCAACGGGACGCGCAACAGCTACCAGTCTTATCTTGAACTGGGGGCGACGAACCCGTGGTTTACCGTAGATGGCATCAGCCTGGGCGGAAAGATTTTTTATAACAGCTATGATGCTTCTGATGCGGATGCCGGGAGCTATAACCAGCAGAGCTATGGTTTAGGTAGTACGCTAGGGTTTCCCATTAGCGAAAATAACTCCCTGAACCTGGGACTGGATTATGTCCATAATCGCCTGACCAATATGGATCCGGAGCTGACGACCTGGCGCTACCTCAGCTCTCGGGGAATCGAGCCCAGCGTGGTGACGAAAGATGGCGACAGCGGCGCAAAATATAGCGCCAACGATTATTTTGTGAGTCTTGGATGGGGCTACAACGATCTCGATCGCGGCTTCTTCCCGCGTGCGGGAAACAAGAGCAGCCTGAGCGGTAAAGTGACGCTCCCCGGTTCGGATAATAGCTACTACAAACTCTCTTTTGACACCGCCCAGTATCTGCCGCTGCGCGAGAACAAGCGCTGGGTCTGGATGGAACGCCTGCGCGCAGGCTATGCCGGCGGGTTAGACGGCAAAAGTGTGCCGTTCTACGATAACTTTTACGCTGGCGGTTCGTCGTCAGTGCGCGGATTTTCTTCTAACACCATTGGGCCTAAAGCGGCCTATTACCGCTGTAACGGTAGCGAAAGCAGCTATAGCGCCTGCCCGCTGGACGCCTCGTCTGATGCGGTCGGCGGGAATGCCATGGCGGTGCTGAACAGCGAATTTATCATTCCAACCCCCTTTGTGAATGATAAGTACGCCGATAGCTTGCGAACCTCGCTGTTTGTTGACGCGGGGACGGTCTGGAGCACATCCTGGCACAACACCGCGCAGACGCTGGCGGCAGGGATCCCTGACTACGGCGATCCGAGTCATATTCGTCTCTCCGCGGGGATTGCCGTGCAGTGGATGTCTCCCCTCGGTCCACTGGTCTTCTCCTGGGCAGAGCCGTTTAAAAAGTATGATGGCGATAAAGCCGAACAGTTTCAGTTTAATATCGGCAAAACCTGGTAGGGCTCCAACGGGGCCTGATAGACCGGCGTGGCTATATTCTGTGGACTGTCCTCCGACATAGCGATTGAGCAGAATATACTCAACCGCTATGTCGATATTATCGCTAAGGAATGCGATCTGGCGGGACACCCGCGACATTTACCCGAGCGCGGTCTGCGGGCCTCGTGGCGTACGACGAGGTAACCGCGCAATAAATAGCTGCCTGCTACTATCCTCTCTTCTTGCCAAACCGCGGGTAATACTCAGTGCTGCATCATCTAATACCAATGGCTGAGGCCTCATCCAGAGGGACTAAGACGTATTGTCAATTAAGTTTATATTATCTTATTTTTTATTATATTTTCTTTTTTAAGGTTAATTTGGCTGTTTTTCATCAGGCCTAACCATAAATTTAGAGAGGGAAATGAAACGTTACTAATAATGGAGTATGTCGTTAGGAATTGTCTTAAATCACATAATTGCCAGGGGCGCTTGCGATTTATAACAATGAATGCTATCACTATATATTGTAATAATTTGTAGCATCTTTATAAGGAAGGAATATGAAATGGACTATTCTTAATACCCTGATCTGCCCGCAATCTGGTATCGCCTTCTCGGCTATATCCAGTCTGCGTTTCTTGAAATTTATCATGTGGTACGAGGCCGATGTAATCCTGTTGCCCGGTGAGTCGATAAGACTCTATTCCTCGAGAGTTTTAATTAATGACCAGTATCATTCATTAAAAATCTATAATATTACGGTGTACGACGTCGCGCAGTGGGAAAAATTACGCGAGCGACCATCGTGCCCTTACCATGCCGGTGGCGAGCGGTCTGACTCCTGTTTTTACCAGTCCTTTTGCACGATTAAGCGTTGCCCGAATAATATTCCCCGCAGTGAACCCTGGCGTTAGCCAGTCCACGCCGCCGGTCAGACACCGGCGGCGTGGCGTCATTTCGCCAGCAGGGCGGCCAGTCGAGGCTGGACGCTTGCGCAGCCGG
>ERZ791826.1827-NODE-1827-length-10943-cov-6.278747_pt1 | contig 10943 bp, 13 predicted proteins | sample MGYA00510297_ERZ791826 | MGnify/ENA primary metagenome ERZ791826 (study PRJEB30046, sample SAMN00792004) | human gut metagenome | study: EMG produced TPA metagenomics assembly of the A metagenome-wide association study of gut microbiota in type 2... | reverse complement strand
GAATGACCGTATTGGGCTTCACACGCTCCAACTGTTCCTGATAAAATGCTTGGATGTATAGACATTGAATAAGAGTTCCACCTCCAACTGGTGCAGCTCGCCTTCCGCGCGCTGGCGTTCGGAAATTTGCGTTTTTTCGCCCAACGCAGTACGCAACTGGCAAAACAGCTCGTCCCCGTCCGCAGGGTACAACGCAGTGCCCTTGGTGTCCTCGATTTCCTCAAAGCAGTACGCCTGCTGCGAGGGCGACAGCATCCCCTGTTCAGCTAGCTGTATGGCATCGAGAAGATCCTGCCGATAGGATTACGATAACGACATTACGAATTCCTTTTTCATAAAAGATCACTCCTTGTTTATAATTGGCGAATCTAGTCTGAATTATAATTCTTATTCGTGTCGAAACCGCTCGAAGTAACAGGTATAAAGTAAAAAGTTAATACAACAATCATCAATGCGAGAGAAACGGTCATATTCAAGAGGCAATCCCCGTTCCAATCCCTGTTCAGGCTTAGGGGTTGCTTAGAAACAGAAAAAACTACATCTTGCCGTGTAGAACATGATGATGTAAAATGAAAATAACGAGATGTTCCCTTCGTAAAGGCATCAATACGATATATCCAAAGGAAACTGCTGATGCAAAGACCTACAGCCGTGAGGTTTGCATCGAATGCCGTGAGAATACAATTCGTTGGAGGTGTGCATTATGCCAAAGCCAAAATGGAATCTGAGCACCATTTACATATCTGAGCGGCTGCAAGAGAGCCTGCGGCCTATTTCCCGCTGCGCCATGACGACAGTGGTCACACCCATGGGCTATGGAAAAACCACAGCGATGAACTGGTATCTCGGTGAGCACGCCAAAACGGAGACGCTGCATATCATCCGTATCAGCGTGTATTCCGACAACCTTGCGATTTTCTGGAAGAGCGTACAGGAGGCGTTTGCCCGCGCAGGGTTCACCTTCCTGCGGGAGTATCCCTGCCCAACGGACGCGGCAGGCGGCGGGCTGCTGGTGGACGATCTCTGCCACATGCTGGCGGGCGAATTCCCCTGTTAAATCTTCATTGACGATTTTCATCTGCTGACGGACAAGCGTGCCCCCCTGTTCCTTTGTATGTTGGCAAATCGGCTGCCTGCGAATGTGCATGTGATCGTTGCAAGCCGTGACCGCTTTTTGCCCGCTGCGGAAGCTGTACGGCTGGGGGCAAGGTATATCAAATCGGCATGGAACAGCTGCGCCTCAACCATACGGAGCTTGCGGTTTATGCCCACCGCTGCGGGACAAAGCTTTCCGATGCGCAGGTGGAAAGCCTTCTCTATTCCAGTGAGGGCTGGTTCTCTGCCGTATATCTGAACCTGCGCACCCTCTCCGAGCGCGGCGTGCTGCCCAGCCGGAATTCCGACATCTACGCCACTTTTACCGCCGCTATGATCGATCCGCTGCCGGAAAAGCAGCGGGAGTTTTTGGCGGTAATGGGCCTTGCCGATGAGTTTACCGTCGAGATGGCGCAGTGTATCACAGGGGATGCGGATGCGGCGCAGATCCTCGCCATGCTGACTGAGCAGAACGCCTTTGTCACGCGTTTGCCGGATGGTGCGACCTATCGCTTCCATCACATGATGAAGGAATGTGCCGAACGGAGCTTTCACGAGATGAAGGCGGAAACACAAAAACTCTATTGGGAGCGTTTCGGGCAGTGGTATGAAGACCAAAGGCAGTATCTTCACGCTATTGTCGCCTACCGAAAAAGCGAGGACTACCACGCGCTGCTGCGGGTCATTCGCAGCGACGCGGGTATTCTGCTGGCCTCGCTGAAGCCGGAGGATGTGCTGGACGCCTTGAACAAATGCCCCGCCGAGACATTGAAAGCCAACCCCTTTGCCATTTTGGTTCTGATGCGGCGGATGTTCACATGGCGGCAGATCCCGAAGATGCTGGAGCTGAAAGAGCTGCTGACAGCCATTGAGGAGCACCCGGAATTGTCAGCGGAGGAGCGCGGCAACCTGCTGGGCGAATGCGACCTTACCCGAACCAAGCGAAAGCAGCTTGCCGAACTGCTTGGGCAAAAGCCCTATAGCCAATGACAGTATCGTGTTTGTTCATCTCGGTAATTCTCCTTTTTCCTTTTGCGGGGCAGGCTGTTTTCATCGTACATATTCGGGTTTGCAGCGGGGAGATGCTTTGGCTTTGCGCTGCACGGCGTCGGTCATCGGCACACAGCACAGGACCAACTGGCGGTTGATACTATCCCGAAGTTCTATAAGCTCCTGTATAGACTGCCACTCTTCTTTCCCTGCGATTCCCTGCGATATAGAAAAAGGCGAAGATACCCGAATGGGGCATCTTCGCCTTGTATGTGTTTTATTGCAGCGAATAGAATGGTTTTCGTCAAGTATCAGGGCGGAAAAATATGCTGATGAGGTGTATCACTCCGCCCCGTGTGTCGAAAAACCCAACAAGATAATTGCACACTTTCGGCTGGTTTGTAGGGAACGGTCTTGACCGTTCCGCAGCGGGTCGAAAAGGTGCACTCCGGCCTTATTGCGTGTGTAGGGGCGACCATTGGTCGCCCGCCAACTTACCGCAGCAACGCATTTTCCGGGAAAGTTTCTTCCAAGGCAAACAGGCACGGGCGAGCAATGCTCGCCCCTACAGGAGTTTTTTTGACAGTCTGCCGCTGTCACCCGCGGCATCTCATTTGTAGGAGATCGTAAACTCCACGGTGTCCGCGTAGTCGCCCGCGTAGGCTTTGGCCCAATCGTCCTTCTCAATATGGATGGTCAGGGCCGTGCTTTCCCCTGCCTTTTTATAGCTGGCGGATGTAAACGCGCTTTTGCCGCTGCGGATCGTATAGGCGAGCTTTTTGCTTGTGTCGTTTACGTTTTCCAGTGTGCCGCTGGACTTCAGTGTCACATTGACGGACTTGCCGGGGTCAAGCTGGGCGTCGGTCAGCGTGATTGCGCCGAAGGACGTATCCTCAGCCTTAGAAATCACCTTTGTATCGGCCGGAATCGTCACGTTGTACGTTGGGGCAATATGCGTTTCGACCTTTACCTGGCGGTTATCCTCAGCGGCAAAGGCCGTGGCGCAAAACGCCGCGGAAAGTACCGCCGCAAGGGCAAAGGACAGATACTTTTTCATACGCTTTCTCCTTTTCAGTTCTGCGGGTATACGGCAAGGTTAAACGTCACCGTATCGCTGTAATCACCGGCATACAGGGGATTGCTGGCGGCAAAATGCAGGGTAACCGTTTGTTCGCCAGTCTTTGTTTCAAAGTCGGCGCACACCGGGTCCTTACTGTTAACCGCCTTCGCATCCGCAGTTCCCTGCTTTGCCGTTACCGTGTAGTCAAGCTTGGTTGCGCCGGATGCCAGCTTATAGTCCGATTCAAGGGAAATCCGCAAAGTCTTTCCCTCATTCAGGCGGACATCTGTAGCTGTGATGTTGAAATCTTTTTCGTAGGTGATTTTCTTCGTGTCTGCGTCTTTTTTTGCTTCAGCTCTACCGTGCCGGGGATGGTCACGGTGTAGGCCGGGTCGATCTTAAACTGAACGGTGGTCTCTGCCTTTTGATCGGTGCTGCTCTGGGTGACATTGGTCTGGGGGGCACTGGTCGGGGGGACACTGGTATCGGCAAAGGCGGGCACGGCAAGGGCGGCGGCCAGCACTGCCGAGAGAGTAAAGCAAAGCAGTTTTTTCATAGCTATATAACCTCCAGTGTTAGTTGCCGACCGAAACGGTAAAGGTTACCGTGTCTTTGTATTCGCCGGAATATGTAACATTCTTCTTCTGAAATTCAAAGGTAAGCACTGTACTTTTTGTGCCATAATTGGCTTCCAGAACAGTAGCACCATTCGAAATAGGAGTTGTGCTATTGTCTTTCTTAACGGTGTACGTACCCCTTGCGCCTTCATTGGTTATCACATAGAAATTATTTTTACTATTTAGTGTAACCCGTACTTTTTGTCCATTGGGTATAGTCACATCTGTGGCTGTTACCGTTGCCGTGCTTGGAGCAGCGGTATTCAGCGTTATATTTGCCGGGATGGTTACGGTATAGCTGGGGTTTACCGTGTAAGTAACGTCTATTGCCTTGCTAGGCGGGGTCGTGCTGGGTCCAATCTGGGTAGCAGTATCATCCGCAAACGCGGTGGTTGCGGCGGTGACGGCGAGCGCTGCGGTGAGCAGCAGGGTTACAAACTTTTTCATAATGGGGTTCCTCCTTAGCATTATTAAGATTTGTTATCAACACTGACGGTAAAGGTTACCGTGCCGCTGTATGTGCCGGAATAGGTCGTGCTTTCGGGTTTGTTAAACTGCAATTCAACGGTTTTTTCAGATTCACCGCTCACGGCAGCCAATACTGGAACGAGGGGGGTTACTTCTTTTGTGGCGGTCTTGTTGGTAACATCGGTGACGGTGTACTCGCATGTGTCAAGGGCAGGGTTACCGTCCAGCGCGACCTTGAACTCGCTGCCTTCTGCCACTTTGACATTCAACTCCTACAATATATTTGTGGGTAGCCCTACGGCATCCAGCCGTGTTGCTATCCAACTTGTTGCCTAAGCTGTAGAATAAGAACGTAGTGGCCGGGCACCATTTTTCTTGGACTTACACGTCCGTTAAGCAGTCAGTCAGCCGCCGTTCTTATTCGCAGCATTCGATTTACGCAGGTAGTCCCACCGTAGCGGTGCGTTCGTGTTACTCAGGAGATTGAACAAGCAATAAGTAAAAGGCGGAAGCCATTGCAAATTCAAATTAGGAGGAAAACGAATGACCGTAGTTGGAATCGATGTTTCTAAGGGTAAGAGTATGGTAGCTGCCATGAAGCCAGGTGGGGAGCTTGTTGCAGCGCCATATGAAGTAAGGCATTCAGATATTGAACTGTCACATCTTGCGTTGGATGTTCTTTGCATGGAACCAGATACCCGCGTTGTAATGGAAGCAACAGGCAGATATCATGAGCCGGTAGCAGCGCTGCTTCACAGTGAGGGAATCTTTGTAAGCATCCTGAACCCATTGCTTATTAAGCAAAGCGGAGCAGGCTCTCTGCGCAAAGTAAAATCCGACCCGAAAGATGCCCTAAAAATTGCCAAGTATGGGCTTGACAACTGGTCTACATTGCGGGAATATACTCCTATGGAAGCAATTAGACAGCAACTCAAGTTGTGCGCACGTCAATGCGACTTGTATAATAAGAATATTGTCATGCTCACAAACAACCTTATTTCTTTGTCTGACAAGACCTTTCCGCGTGTAAACGAGCTGTTCTCAAGCCCCGAAAAGGCAGACGGACATTTGAAGTGGGTGGACTTTTACCGAAGCTTTTGGCATTGCGACTGCATTAACCGTATGTCACCGGATGCTTTTGAAGAGCGATACAAGAAATGGTGCAAGCGAAAGGGTTACCATTTTAGTACTGATGCGGCAGATGCTCTCTACGCAGCCAGTTGCGGATCCTATACCACACTGCCGCGTGACAACAATGCTAAATTACTGGTTACAGTTGCCGCCGACCAGCTTATTGCACTGCGCGAAAACCAGTCCAAGCTGGAAGCCGAGATGCTGAATCTCTGCAAGCAGCTGCCGGAGTACGAGACTGTTATGGCCATGTACGGCGTTGGAAAGTCCACAGGACCGCATCTCATGGCTGAATTGGGTGATGTTCGCCGATTCCCGCACCGCAGTTCTATTGTGGCCTTTGCAGGCGTAGACCCCGGCGTTGTTGGCTCCGGCAAGATGCAGCTTTCCAGTGTAACAACTTCCAAGCGCGGGTCACCTCAGCTGAGGAAAGCGCTCTTTCAGGTGGTTTCTACTTACGTTAAATGCAAACCCGAAAACGAAGCGGTTTACCAGTTCTACGCCAAAAAGCGTGACGAGGGGAAGCCGTTCTTCGTTTGCACTACTGCTGCCGCGAACAAGTTCCTGCGTATTTACTATGCACGCGTTAAGGAGTGCCTGAACGCCGCTGAAAGCGCAACTCAGGTCGAAGAAGGCTAATCTGTAATGCTCATTTTGTCATTTGGCTGCCTCCGATTTTTGAGGGAATCCTGTTTGCTGTACGCATTTTTACTCGGCTATCTGCCGAGTATTTTTTTTGACTTTTTCTGCAAAACCTATTGACTTTTATTTGCAGGACTCCTACTCGATGATTTTCAAATCCCTGTTTGCCAACGACGGTCTGGTCAACCGGGTGCTGTCCACCGTGGGCATCCCCACAGTGGATTGGTTCCAGAACGCATGGGCGGCACGCTGGGTCATCGTTATTGCGCTGGTCTGGCGCTGGACCGGCTACAACATGGTCTTTTATCTTGCCGGTTTGCAAAACATCGACTACTCGATCTACGAAGCGGCCCGCATCGACGGTGCTTCCCCGCTCCAGCAGTTTGTTCACCTGACGATCCCCCTGCTGAAACCCACCATCCTGCTGACTGCCATCATGTCCACCTCCGGCACGCTGCAGCTGTTTGATGAGTCCGTCAACCTGACGGCGGGCGGTCCCGGCAAGGCGACCATGACACTGACCCACTATATTTATAACATCTCGTTTGTCGAGACGCCCAAGTTCAACTATGCGGCGGCGCTGTCGGTGTTTATCCTTGTGGTCGTGGCAGTGCTGTCTGCCATCCAGATGAAAGTAGGTGATAAGCGTGACTAAGAGTAAAAAGATTCTGGCGCACGCTGTGCTGATTTTGGCCAGCTTCCTGTCTGTGTTCCCGCTGTACTATATGCTGTGCGGCGCGACGAACACCAGCATTGATGTTGTGCGCGGCAAGCTGATCCCCGGCACCTATCTGGTAGAAAACTTCAAATCGCTGGTTGCCAACCAGAATCTGGGGCTGGCAATGGCAAACTCCTTCCGCAACGCCATCCTGATGACACTCATCACGCTGCTGGTCTGCTCCATCGCGGGCTACGGCTTTGAAATTTACCACGATAAGGCGAAGGACGCGCTGATGAGCGTCCTGCTGCTGGCGATGATGCTGCCGTTCGTGGCCATTATGATCCCCCTGTTCAAGATGATGTCCCACTGGGGGCTTGTCAACAGCTGGGCGGCGTTCGTGCTGCCGTCCATCTCGACACCGTTTATGATCATGCTGTTCCGGCAGGCATCGCGTTCCTTCCCCAATGACATTATTGAAGCGGCGCGTCTCGACGGTTTGAGCGAGATCGGCATCTTCTTTCGGATGTTTGTCCCCATCATGCGCTCTACCTACGGCGCGGCGATGACTGTCACGTTTATGAACGCATGGAACAGCTACCTCTGGCCGAAGATCGTATTCCAAAGCAACGCATCCATCACAATGCCGATGCTGGTCGCCAACCTCAAGAGCGGCTACAGCGTTGACTACGGTATGCTGATGTTGGGCGTTCTGATCTGCACACTGCCCACCGCGATCATCTTCCTCTGCCTGCAGAAGAGCTTTGCCAACGGCATCACGGGTGCAGTCAAGTGATGGACGAACGAACCTACTGCCTGACGCCGGAGCAGTGGCGTCACACCAAAGCCTGCCTGACGCTGGCAAAGCGCTGGGGGCTGATCGGCGACGACAGCCCCGAGGCGCTGGAACGCCGCCGGGCGGCCAAAAACGCGCAGGCGGAAAGGGCGGAGCCGGACGGCAAGCCCGTGTACGGCACGCGGCGCTTCTCTGCCCCTGCCTACCTGCAATATGAGCTGACCCGATTCAAGCTGGATTTTGCGGAGCCGTGCGAAAAGATCCGTGCGCTGGGTATCTGCCCGGATTTCACCGATGCACAGACCCGCGCCTGGTATGACGCGAATCCGGATCTGTTCACGCGGTACGCCGGCGACAGCTTCCCCTATGAGGAAGTAAAGCAAATCATCGAAAAGCGGATGCGGGAGGAGGTGTACGACAGCCTTGTGCAAGACCTATTACGTGGACCCGCAGACAGGCCGTGACACCAACGACGGCCTGACGCCGGAAAAACCGCTGGCCACACTGTTTGCCGTCAACCGGCTGGCCCTGGCCCCCGGTGACACGGTGCTGCTGAAATGCGGCAGTGTGTTTGAAAAGCAGTTCCTGCACCTGCGCTGCTGCGGCAAAAAAGACAGCCCCATCACGATTGCCGCCTATGGCGAGGGGCCCGCGCCGCGCATTGACGCCGACGGGCAGGGGCTTTGGTATCAGGACTATGGCTGCGCCCTGGACGCACCCACCCATGTGTACCGCGGGTATGTATCCTCCGCCGTGCTGCTGTATGATGCAGCCTATGTCACGGTGCGTGATCTGGAACTGACGAACCGCGCCGACGCTGTCATCGGCGAGCAATATTCCCAGCCGGATAAGCTGGAGCGCACCGGCGTGGCTGTGGTTGCGAAGGACAGGGGCACGCGCTGCGGCATCACACTGCAAAACCTGCTGATCCATGATGTACACGGCAACGTGTACGACAAGCACATGAACAACGGCGGCATTTACATGACCGCCTTGCAGCCCGCAGATGAGACCGCTACCGGCGCGGCACGTTTTGCCGATGTGCTGGTCGAGGGCTGCTATGTGGCCCATGTCAGCCGCTGGGGAATTGCGGTGGGGTATACCTACGCCCACGCGCAGTTCCGGGGTGCCGAGCTGGCAGAAAAATCCTTTCTGCAGTACGGTCACGAGAATGTCGTTCTCCGTGATAACTACGTGAAAGCGGCGGGCGGCGACGGCCTGACGGTCATGTACGCCCTGCGCCCGCTGGTCGAGCACAACACGGCAGACTCCGTCGCCTGCGAGATGAACGACCGTGTTTATCGGGAGCCGGGCAATCGCATGGGCAAGGTGGCCGCCGCCATCTGGCCGTGGAAATGCAAGGATGCGCTGCTGCGCTGCAACGAAGCCGTTGACACGCGGCTCAATCAGGACGGCATGGCCTACGATGCCGACTCCGGCGACGGCACGGTGTACGAGCACAACTACAGCCGCATGAACGAGGGCGGCTGCGTGATGTTCTGTTTGGAGGAGGCCATCCACAACACCTTCCGCGGCAACGTCAGCTACGACGACCTCGGCGGTACGATCAGCCCTTCCCAGAACCCGGACGCCCTGCTGGAGCACAACACGTTCTATCTGCGTGACGGCGTGCCCTTCGTGCGCGCCCGCATGGATGGAGGCAGCTACACCGAGAAGGAGGATACGATCCTCCCGCTGCCCTGAAAAAGCACAAGATAAGACCGTCCCGGATGTTGAGCTTTTCAACATCCGGGGCGGATTTTTGTACGCATTTTGCCCGTTCGGGCGGGGTTTGCGCAAATGTCGAATGTATGGTAAAATACAGGTAAAATCAGCTTTTTGGGGGTCATCTTATGGGCATTGTAGTCATCGGTGCGGTTTTTGTGGACATCAAGGGGTATCCGCTGTCCACCTATATCCCGGGCGGGCGCAACGCGGGCCGTGTCGAGCAGGTACACGGCGGCGTCTGCCGCAACGTGGCGGAGGACATTGCCAATGTCGAGCTGCGCCCCACCTTCGTCAGTCTGGTGGACGACACCGGCTCCGGTCAGGACGTCATTGACAAGCTGGCCCGGCACAAGGTCAACACCCGCTACATCCAGCGCATGCCGGACGGCATGGGCACCTGGCTGGCCGTGTTCAACAACGACGGCGATGTCTGCGCCGCCATCTCGAAGCGGCCCGACACGACGCCGCTGACCGCATTATTAAAGGAAAAGGGCGACGAGATCTTTTCCGACTGCGACGGCATCGCCATCGAGTTTGATCTGGAGAAGGAGACCGTCAAGCAGATTTTGCACTTCGCCAAAAAGTACCGCAAAAAGGTCTACGCCGCGGTCTCCAACATGAGCATTGCCATGGGGCGCCGCAGCCTCCTGCAGGAGATCGACTGCTTTGTCTGCAACCAGCAGGAGGCCGGGCTGATGTTCTCCGACGATTACGACCACCTGACGCCGGACGAGATGCGCGCCACGCTGGCCGCCAACGTGCGCAGCGCCAACATTCCCTGCATGGTCGTGACGATGGGCGAGCAGGGCGCCGTCTACGCCCGCACCGACGGTGAGAGCGGCATGGTGCCCGCCAAGAAGGTCGATGTCATCGACACCACCGGCGCGGGGGATGCTTTCTTCGCCGGGACGGTCATCGGCCTGACCTACGGCAAGACGCTGGCCGAGGCCTGCGAGATCGGCAGCCGCCTGGCCGCGTCGGTCATCTGCATCTCGGAGAATGTCTGCCCGCGGTTCCGCCCGCAGGAGTTCGGGCTCGATGTGCCGGTCACAGACTGATTTTTTCTGTTTTTTGGCACACATTTCCCTTATTTTGCCAATTTTCCGATTTCGCACATTTTGCCTTTTTAGCAGTTTTCTATCCGCACATTTTCGGCTTGTATGGCAGTTTCAGTGCATTTCAGTATCGGAATTTTGCGCACAATTTTTCAAGAATTCAAAATATTTAGTTACTGTATAACCAAACATGAAAACAGACAACCTCATCCCCGCAGCCCCGCTTGACCGGCGGGAGCTTGCACCCGGCGTGCAGCTCTGCTTCACCCGGCTGGACGCGCCGCTCTGCCCGCCCCCGCTGGACTGGCCGCGGCTGCTCGTCTTTGATTTCTGCCGCAGCGGACGACGCGCCATCCCGGACGGCGCACAATATGCCATCGTGACGGAGGGTCATGCCGCCGTCAGCTTTGCTGTGCCCGGTGCAGACTTCTACCTGCCCGGCAGCCAGTACGAGGCGCTGCAGCTTTTCATTGACCCCGACGCCGTGCAGGCAGACAGCTTTTTGACGCTGATGGGGCTGGAAATAGGCGGCATCGCGGATTATTTCTGCCGCGGCGGCGTTCACTGCTGCCCGATGAGCGACGCCATCACGGCCATTGTGGACGAGGTCTGGGACGACGCCGCCTACGCCGCCCCCGGCGAGCTGCGCTATGCCGCCGTGCGGCTGCTGTATGAGCTGCTGCGCCTGCCCGACGAGGCCGAC
>ERZ791826.1816-NODE-1816-length-11032-cov-2.243145_pt1 | contig 11032 bp, 4 predicted proteins | sample MGYA00510297_ERZ791826 | MGnify/ENA primary metagenome ERZ791826 (study PRJEB30046, sample SAMN00792004) | human gut metagenome | study: EMG produced TPA metagenomics assembly of the A metagenome-wide association study of gut microbiota in type 2... | reverse complement strand
GGGAGCCGCAATATCGCCGACTATACCTATATGTTCCGCTGCCAGGAATACCAGGGCTATCTGGCTTGCGGCACAGGTAACACAGGGCGGGGCATTTTCCAGACCGCAGCCCTGAAATCCATCGACGGCATACGTTCCGTGAAGGTTTCGTTCGATTTCTGCTACCAGTACGGATCGACGGACCTCCTGCTGTTCCAGGTGGTGAACGGCGGCATGATCGCGTCGGCCTCCGTCGACGGCAAGAGCATCGCCCTGACGGCCGACAATTCGGGCTACACGAGCGCCTCGGGGAGATACATCGTCGAAAAGAGCCACGTAACGCTCCCGTCGAGCGAAGCGGCCGTCAAGAAGTGGCACAACGTGGAGGTCGTCGTAAACAACGCAACCGACGGCACGATGCTCTACTGGGCCGGCAACGACGTGAGCAGCGGCGTGCACGGCTTCTACGTGGACAATATCGAGGTCCGCGCGCTCGGCGAGATGGGCCGCGGCTCCGACAACCTGCGCGTGCTCTACTGGAACATCCAGAACGGCATGTGGTCCGACCAGGCGAACAATTACAACAACTTCGTCGCGTGGGTGAAGAAATACGATCCCGACATCTGCGTATGGTGCGAATCGGCCACCATCTACAAGGACAATACGAATTCGGCGCAAGCCTCCTCCGCCCGGTTCCTGCCCGACGGCTGGGCGGCACTGGCGGCCCGTTACGGCCACGCCTACACGGCCGTCGGCGGCTGGCGCGACAACTATCCGCAGACCATCACGTCGAAATATCCGATCGAGACGCTGCTGAAAATAACCGATTCGGACCAGGCGGGCAAGCCCGTGTCCCACGGCGCCGCCATTCAGCGGGTTACCGTGAAGGGCCGGACGATAAACATCGTGACGCTCCACACGTGGCCGCAGGCCTATGGATTCGGAGTCGGCTCGGCCGATCAGGCGGCGAGCGCCGCCAACAAGGAGGGCGACAAGTACCGCGAATTCGAGATCAAGTACATCTGCGCGCAGACCGTCAACAATCCCGCGTACGCCTCCTGTCAGGATTGGCTGATGATGGGCGACTTCAACGCGCGGTCGCGCGCCGACAACTGGTACTACGGCTATCCCGAGAACGACACCCGGCTGCTGGTCCACAACCACATTCTGGATCATACCGACCTCAAGGACATCATCGCCGAACGTTACCCGGGAAGCTTCATATCGTCGACTTACGGCAACGCCCGTATCGACTACATGTATGCGTCGCCCTCGATGTACGCCCGCATAGTGAACGCACTGACCGTCATGGACAAGTGGACCACGGCAACCCAGAGCCCCTACGTGTCCAACTTCTACGACCCGTCGGACCACCGCCCGATCCTGGCGGACTTCGAGCTGAAACAGTAGACCTCCCGTCGATCAACCGACCCCAAATAAATAAAACCCAATCTTAACCTTTTTACCAATTATGAGAAAAACATTCCTGACGAAGGGTTTCGTCCGTTTTTCACGCGGATTGGCCGGAGCCGCATTAATCGCGGCGGCAATCGGCATCACGTCGTGTGAAACGCATTCGAACTCCGATCGTAACGAATCGATCAAGGTCTACGCGGACCCGATCGCAAAAGAGCCTATCGACGCCGGCATCGTCGGCGTGAAAGGCGGTCTCGCCAAACTCTACGTGGACGCCAATATCGACTTTGTCGCAACGTGGGAAGACGACGCAGCGACGCCGTGGGCCAAGGTGGTGGATTACTCTTCGACAGACCCCCAGACGGGGCTTCGCGTGATAACCCTGAAGGCCAACCGGCGCAGCACGACGTCGAGCTACTACACGCGGCGCACGGGCATGCTGATTCTGGCAGCCTCCGACGGCGAACTGAACTACAACCGGATAATCCCCATCCACCAAGGCTCCACGGCCCGCGTGAGCAATGATTTCGCGACCCTGAAGTACGGCAAGACCGACCCGCGCTTCACCGACGGCGAAACCCCGATCGACAACTGGACCACGGCCCAGAAAAACCTCGGGTTCACGTCCACGACGATCGAAGGGGAGGAGGTCGCCCACTGCTACGGCAAGAACGGCTACCTGAAACTGGGCGACGACAAGGGCCACGGAGCCGACCTGATTTCGCCCTACACCAACACGCTCCGCAGCGACTCGCTGCTGATGGTTTCGTTCCGCGCCGTGGCCTTCACCGATTACATGACCGGCGCCCGGGACGACAACAAGATCACGGTCGAGGTGCTCGGCGGGGGCGTCATCCGTGATTTCGCCCAATCCGAAAAGACCACGATCGACCTCGAAGCCGGCTATTACGACATTTCGAGCGAGGAGTTCCCCGAAGACATGTGGGAGGGTCACGATTTCCTCGTCTTCGTCGCCGGCACGAAAGCCAACCCGATTACGGCCAACACGCGGGTCCGCATCATCTGCGGCTCCCTCACGCAGAACTCCGCCGTCAACAACCGCATTTACCTCGACAATTTCTACATCCGCCGTCTGCAGAAGGTCGAAGAGGACTACTTTGCCGAAAACAACGGCAGCGGTAAGGACATCATCCTGGGAGCGCCTTTCGACGAGGAGGAACAAGAGTAAAAAAGAGGAACAAGTCGTTTCAACAAAAAAAAGCCTAAAATGAATAAAATTCTTCACTCAATAAGAGCATCCGTCCGAGTGATGTCGCTGGTGGCGGTACTGATACTGCTCGCGGCGCACACGGCGCCGGCAACGGCTCAACAAAAGGCCCAGACTGTCAGCGGAACCGTCCTCGACCCGGACGGCAACCCGCTGATCGGCGCCACGGTCGTGGTCGTCAAAGGCACGCAGGGCGCAGTCACCGATGTCAAAGGCAAATTCACCATCAAGGCCAAGCCTTCGGACAGCCTCCAGATTTCGTACCTGGGTTACAAGACCGAGACCCTGAACGTGGGTTCGCGGACGAACTTCACTGTCAGGATGGAGAAGGACTCCTCCACCGACATCGACGAAATCGTGGTCATCGGTTACGGCCAGGTCGCCAAAAAGGACCTGACCGGCTCGGTCGCGACGGTCAAGATGAACGACATCAAGGACGTACCGGTTCTTTCGGTCGACAACGCCCTTCAGGGACGTATCGCCGGAGCCGACTTCATGTCGACCACCGGTGAGCCGGGCGCCACGACCACCATCCGCATTCGCGGCACGCGCTCGATCAACGCGTCGAACGAGCCGCTGATCGTCGTCGACGGCGTGATGGACGCCATCCACGACCTGAACGACATCAACTCCGACGACATCGCGGGCATATCCGTCCTCAAGGACGCCTCCTCGACGGCGATCTACGGTTCGCGCGGCGCAAACGGCGTCATCCTCATCACCACCAAGCGGGGTCTCGGCTCCAAGGGCAAGGTCAACATCACCTTCAAGACCGACATGGGCTTCTCCCAGCTGCCCCGTCAGCTCGACATTATGAACGCGTCGGAATTCGCGCAGTACCGCAACGACTACGCCTATTTCGGCAGCGACGCCAACCACCCCGACGTAGGCAAGGACACGCCCCTCTCCGGTTCGGTCTATTCCGACCCGCTCTCGCTGGGCGAAGGGACGAACTGGATCAACGAGATCACCCGCACGGCCCTCTATTCCAACTACGCCCTCTCGCTGTCGGGAACCAGCGACAAATCGTCGTATTACGCTTCGTTCTCCTACAACGACACCGAAGGTATCATCCAGGACAGCGGCCAGCAGCGTTTCACGGGACGTATCAACCTCGAACGCCAGTTGTTCAAATGGATGAAAGTCGGCTATACGGGTTCGTACACCTGGCGTCACAACGACCAGAACAAATCCTCCATCGGCGGAACGGCCTGGTACAGCAGCGCCCAGTATCTGTCACCGCTGCTCAAGCCGAACGACACGTATAACCCGCTGTATTACAACGGACAGAAGATCAACACGCAGCGTGCGCTGATCGACCTGAACACCTATTACCTCGAACGCCACTCGAACAACCACGCCTTCACGCTGAAACTGGAGCCGGTGAAGAACTTCACGATCAACAGCACCTTCTCCTACTACCTCTACCAGCGGCATACCTACCGTTACTATCCGGGAACCCTTCCCCTGAAGGGCGAGAACGAAGGCGGCGAGGCCTACCGCGCCGAGTGGGACGAGCACTCGTTCTCGTGGGAGACCACGGCCGGCTACAAGTTCGAGAAGAACGGCCATTCGTTCGACGTTCTCGGCGGTTTCTCGGCTTACAGTTTCGCCTCGCACGATTTCAACCTGAGCGGCAAAGGCTACATGGACGACGCCATCCTGTGGAACAACATGAACGCCGTGCAGGACAAAGAGACCTATTCGGCGGGCACTTCCTACTCGAAGAAAACCAAAACGTCGGTCTACGCGCGTCTGAACTACAACTGGAAGTCGCGCTACTACCTGACCGTGACGGGACGTTACGACGGAGCCTCGAACTTCGCAGCCAACAACAAGTGGGCGTTCTTCCCGTCGGCCGCCCTCAAGTGGAACATTTCGAACGAGAACTTCCTGAAGGACTGCAACTGGATCGACGACCTGTCGCTGCGCTTGAGCGCCGGTCTGACGGGTAACGACGCGATCAGCACCTACCGTTCGCTCGCCACCCTCTCCTCGACGACGGGCGGCTATCTGTTCGACGGATCGCAGCCCGTGGCGTTCTACCGCAGCCGCCTGGACTCCCCGGACCTCACGTGGGAGAAGACCACGGCCTACAACGTGGCGATCGACTGGTCGATGTTCAAAGGCCGCCTGAACATCACGGCCGAAGCCTACAAATCCAAAACGACCGACCTGCTGATGTCGCTGGCCGTTGCGGCCCAAACCGGTTACACGTCGCGCTGGACCAACATCGGCTCGACCTCGAACAAGGGTATCGAGCTGTCGGTCGAGAGCCACAACATCGTCCGTCCGAAGTTCCACTGGTCGACGACGCTCACCCTGTCGCACAACGAACAGAAAGTCGACGACATCGGTTCCGAGGACTTCATTTCGGCCTACGACTCGCCGGGCAACAACCCCTACATGATGTACGGCTACGTCAAGGGCTACCCGCTCAACTCGCTCTGGGGATTCAAATACGGCGGCACGTGGAAGAGCGCCGAGGAACGCGAGGAAAACGCGGTGACGAAAACCTACGTCAGCCCGGCCAACACCGACGGAGGCCCGCGCTACTACGACACCAACCACGACGGCGTGCTCTCGCGCGAAGACCTGATCTACCAGGGCAACGCCGACCCGTATCTGTACGGAGGTTTGCAGAACACGTTCTACATCCACGGTTTCAAGCTGGGCGTCTACTTCGCCTACTCGCTCGGCGGCAAGATCTACAACTATTCGGAGATCTACATGGCCGGTTCGCAGTTCGCTAACCAGTACCGCTACATGCTGAACGCCTGGCATCCCGTCCGGAACCCGAATTCCGACATTCCGCGGGACGGCCGGAGCGAAAAGCGACGCCGCGCTTCCGAGCGACTTTATGATCCACGACGCTTCGTACCTCCGGCTGAAGAACGTCACGCTGTCGTACACGTTCGACCTCAAGAAAAAATGCTCGTGGATGAAAGACCTCACCCTGAGCGTATCGGGCGAAAACCTCTTTCTGTGGAAAAAGTACAACGGATTCGACCCCGACGTTTCCAGCGAGGGAACCTCGTCGACGCTGCGCCGTATGGACCTGGGCGCCTATCCCAAGCCCCGCACCATCATATTCAGCCTTCAGTTGAGATACTAACCTAACAGAATTAAGACGATGAAACTCAAACATATATTCTACACGGCCGCGGCCATGGCCATGCTTTCGTTCCAGGCATGTACGCTGGACGAAGACACATCGGGCATCTCGAATCCCGACGACTTCTTCCGCAAATTTTCGGAATGCCAGTCGGTCGTAAACGGATGCTACATTCCGATCAAGTCGATCTACACCTATACCTACATGATCGCCACCGAGTGCGTCACCGACATCGCCTACTGCCCGTCGGGAACACTCGACGCCAGCCTGGACATCTCGCCCGCCGTGCCGCGCATGGGTTCGACGGTCTGGCGCAACGGCTACCTCGGCGTACAGCGCTGCAACTTCGCCGTCAACGGCATCGAGCGCGCCTATAAAAACGAGGTGATCAGCGAGGAGCAGTACCACCAGCTGCTTTGCGAGGCGAAAACCCTGCGGGCGTTCTTCTACTGGACGCTGACCTGCTTCTTCGGCAACGTTCCGTTCTATTTCGACGACGTTACGGACAACGAGGTTTTGAGCCGGATTCAGGTGTTGCCGCGCATGGACGCCAACGAGACCCGCAACAAGGTCATCGAAGACCTTCAGTCGATAGCTCCCCTCGCCGCCCAAACCCGCACCTACGACAACGAGGCCAATCGTCTGGGAGCCTCCTGCGCCTACATGCTCATCGCCAAGATGGCCATGTGGAACAAGCAGTGGGACGTGGCGCTGGACGCGCTGGAGCAGATCGAAACGATTTACGGTCCGCTGTCGCAGTACGACTACGCCGAGAATATCCTGTTCCGGAACAAGAACACCCCGGAGTCGATCATGGAAATTCAGCACACCTACACCCAGGGCGCCCTTACCTACACGTCCAACGTGGCCTGCATCTGCCAGCCCTACCCGCGTGCGGCCAATTCGGCGGTCTACGACGGCGTGGAGATTCCCGAACTGGGCGACCAGGCGACCGTCTGGTCGGCGATGCGTCCGAACGTCTATTTCAGCCAGGGTCTCCAGTCCAAAATGGGCAAGGACATCCGCGCCAAGTACAACATGGCATGGGGATACGAGGACAAGACGTTCAACAGCACCAACACCCGCCCGTGGTGCGGACCGAAATTCTGGTGTCCGAACATGCAGGCCTCGAACGACGGCAACAACTACAAGGTCTTCCGCTATGCCGACGCGCTGCTGATGATGGCCGAGTGCTATTTCTACAAGGAAAACTACGAAAAGGCGGTCGAATACCTCGACATGACCCGCACGCGCGCCAATCTGTCCAAGTACACCTACCGCACCCCCGCGCGCCTCGAGGAGGAGATCCGCAACGAGCGCGCCCGCGAGCTTTTCGGCGAATTCCAGCGCAAGTACGACCTGGTCCGCTGGGGCATCTGGTACGAAGCCGTAACGGACAACAGCGACTACGCCTATCTGCAACTCAACACGGCTAACAGCCGGATCAAACCGTGCCACCGCTACTACCCCATTCCCGACACGGAGGTCACCTACTCGAAGAACAACCTCGACAACAACGAATACAAGGCTTACGGCTTGTAATAATCCGAAACTTTCAGACGAATGAAAACAATATTCAATAAACAGAAAAGATCGGTCGCCGGTGTACTGATCGCCCTGACGGCCCTGACGACGGCCCTGACCGGCTGCCAGGAGGATTTCGAGCTGGACCTGCCTCTGGCGGTCTCGGCGCGCGAACTTTCCCTGACCAAGGATGCCGGCTCGACGCACGTGCTGGTCTACTCGAACGGCGACTGGACGGCGCGCTTCACGCGTCCCGTGAAGTGGGCCTCCCTCAACAAACTCCAGGGATACGGCAATAACGAAATCGTATTCACCTATTCGGCCAACTACGGCATTTCGAGAAAGATCGGCGTCGTGTTCGAGAAAGGTTCCCTGACCGATACGGTGATGTTCTCGCAGGCCGGAGCCATCACCGACGCTTCGCTCTCGTTCTCGAAACCGGCGGTTACGCTGCTGAAGTCCCGGTCGCAGATCTTCACGCCGATCAGCACCAACCTGCGCTACTGCATCGACGATCTGGAAGCCAGCGTCACCTATTACGACAACGACGGCCTGCCCAACGATCCCGTCACCGTCCTGACCCGCGCCGAAGAGGGCGAAGAGGGCGGCGAAGGCGAAGGCGAAGGCGGCGACGAGCCGCAGGCGCAGCCCGTCGAACCGTGGATCTCCAACGTCTCGGCCACCTACAAGGGAATCACGTTCGAGGTCACGGACAACGACTCCGGATTCGCGCGCATCGCCGATCTGACCCTCTTCATCGAAGACGCCAAAGGCGAGATCACCAAATCGGTGCTCACCGTCACGCAGGGCATCGCCCTGCCGGCGCTCAAGCTGGACAGCAATGCCGAAACGTACGAAGGTTACGCCCAGGATTGCGCGGTTCCGGCCACGACCAACAACCTCGTGCCCTACTCCGACCAGATCGGTTACGACGTGGCGTACGACGTTCCCGTCGCGGAGGGCGCCGAGTGGATTCTGAAGCCCGCGATCACCGACGACGGCCTGACGTTCTCGCTGGCCAAAAACGAGGGTTCGGAGCCGCGCACCGCCACGATCCGGCTCAACTTCACCGACGAACACGGCAACTCCGTTTCGGCCTCGTGCAAAATCACCCAGAAGCCCTACCCGACCGCTGCCGATTTCGCCGCGGTGCGCGCCCTGACTCCGGGCGAGATCACGCTCCAGCAGTATATCGAAGGCTACATCGTCAGCGACCCCGACAGCAAGAACGTCGTTTCGAGTCCCCAGACCCAACAGTTCTTCTTCGACCGCGGCGAAAACGACCGGACGGCCTATATCGAGAGCCTCGACGGCAAGTGGGGCTTCTGCCTGAAATTCGCCTCCTCCGAAGACAACACGCCGGCCCGCTTCTCGAAGGTGCGCCTCTCCCTGAACGGGGCCACGCTCGAAAAGAAGAACTCCCCCGAGTGCTACACCATCACGGGACTTACCGCGGCCAACATCCTCGAAACCTCGACGCCCGACGAGTTCAAGATTCCGGTCAAGACGAAGACGATCGGCGAACTCACCGACGACGACATCTTCACGCTGGTGTCGGTCACCAACCTCGAAATCATGTGCAAGGACGGCGCCTACACCAACTGCACCGACGGCTATTCGTTCAAGGACAACATCAACCCGATCGGCACGACTACCCCGCGCTGGGACGTGGCCCCGCTGATGTGCTACGACAACACGGGCCGGACCATCTACATGCTGACCAATACGGCCGCTCCCTGGCGGCGTTTCAGCTCGGGCCGCGACCTGGATTTCAACTCCGTCGTACCGCAGGGTTCGGGCACGTTCCGCGGCATCGTCGTGGCTGACGACGTCGCCCCGATCCGCTTCGGCGACCTGGGCCGCTACCAGCTGCGCGCCATGACCGCCGAGGAGATCGCGCTGACCGACGAACCGTTCTCGAAAACCGTCGTCGAGTGGAACTGGAACGACCGCAAGGTCGATCTCATACCGGAGATCGGCGAAGGCGAGATCAATAAATACGGCGCCGAACAGGCCGGAGCATCGGACTTCAACAACGTCGTCTGCTCGGGCAAGGGAGGCGCCTCCTCCGAACAGAAAGGTCTGGTGGCGAACGGCGGCATCATGTTCTCCCAGCAATGGTGGGATTTCGACGCCGACAAGGGCAAATACTTCGACATTTCGTTCTCCACGCAGGGAATCAGCGGTTCGAACATGATCTTCGGCATCGTCTGGGGCCACGGCTCGATGAGCAACACGACCCTCTCCGGCCCGGCGCACTGGAACCTGCTCTATTCGGTCGACGGCGGAGCGACGTTCCAGGCCGTTCCCGACAGCCCGATCATCAAGAAGCGTTCGATCACGTGGTGGTCGACCACGTCGCAGGATTCGACCCCGGGCTTCACCGAGCACCTGCGCAAACTGCCCGCCGACTGCTTCGGCCGGGAGAAAGTGGTTCTGCGCTTGCAGGTGGCCGACAAGGTTACCGACATCGACCCCAAAGCCACGTCTTCGAACTACCTGACGGCGCTGGGCATCGAGAAGGGAACGCTGACGCCGTCCGTTGCGGCCGGTAACAGCCAGGCCCGTATCGGAACGATAACGGTACGCTACAACTAAACGAATTGCGGTCGCGCGGCGGATGCACCGTCCGCCGCGCACGGCCGGAACAAACAACAACGAATAAAACGTATAGAATATGAACTGTCGTAAATCGATATTTAAATTTTTAGGCATTGCGGCCGTATGCGCAGCCTCGGCGGCCTGCAGCGTCGACGACGCCGACGATCTGGCCCTGGTCAAACTGGGCGCGCTGAAGAAGGAGTTCGTCGTCGAAGCCGATGCGAATACGTTCGACATCGACATCTACGCCAACAGCGCCTTCCATATCGAGCGTATCAACCAGGCCGACTGGATCAGCCTGACCTGCGGTGAGACGGAGGACGGAAAGGGCGCCATCACCGCCGAATGCGAATTCAACGAAGGCTTCAAACGCAAAGCGGGCTTCGTGCTCTGCTCCGACGTGGACGCGCGCCGCGACACGGTCTACGTCAAGCAGAAGGCGCTCGTGGACGCCAAGATCGAGTTCGCCAACTCGTCCGTCATCGTCGCCGGAGCCGGCGGCGAGAACATCTCGCCGATCGAGACCAACATTCCCTTCTCGGAGATCACTGTCGACATCGAGTATGCCAAGGCCGACAACGCCGATTGGATCGAGAGTCTCGAAATCGTGGATTCCGAGAGCGAAAATCGCAGTCTGGCCATCACGACCGAGGCGAACGCCGCAGATGAAATCCCGCGTTCGGCTGCCGTGTCGCTCTCCTTCACCGACGGCTGGGACGAGACCGTCTCCGTCGAATTCAACCTCCTGCAACGCACGGCGAAGGAGACCCTCGGACGTCAGATCACATTCGAGGAGTTCCGCCGGACGTATGCCATGAACAAGAAGGTCGAAGACTACGTCATCCTCGAAGGCATCGTGGTGAGCAACACCAAGAACCACAATGCGGGTGAGAACACGCAAAGCACGACCGCAAAGATTGATTACAGCATATCGGACCGGACCGTCTACCTCGAAACCTACGACGGCAAATACGGCATCGCCGTCCAGACCGCCACGGCCGAAGACAACGTCTTCGAACAGTACGACCACGTGCAGATCCTCATTCAGGGCGCCTCGGGCTACCTGGTCGAGACCCCCGACCGCTATGAACTGCGCAACGTCACCAAGGCGATGGTCATTTCGCGCATTGCGGGTTCGGCATCGGACGTTCCCCTGAAGGAGAAGTGGA
>ERZ791826.1810-NODE-1810-length-11055-cov-3.216545_pt1 | contig 11055 bp, 13 predicted proteins | sample MGYA00510297_ERZ791826 | MGnify/ENA primary metagenome ERZ791826 (study PRJEB30046, sample SAMN00792004) | human gut metagenome | study: EMG produced TPA metagenomics assembly of the A metagenome-wide association study of gut microbiota in type 2... | reverse complement strand
ATTACATAGGGCACTCGCGCGCGTTGTCCCATTATTGTACTAAAGAGTGGGACAAAATGCTTTTGTTTAAATTATTGATATATAGCTGTTTAAATGTCTTATATTTTTGCCTTGTCCCACTGTTGGGACAAAATGGGACAAACTTTTTTGTGTTTAAATTATTGATATATAGGTTGTTGTGTTTTTGCTTTCGTGCTATTGTCCCTGTTTTCGCGCTTTTTGTTCCCTTGTCGATCTTTTTGATTAACATAATACAACAATTTTTCCGGCATTGGTCAATCCTGTTTGATTGATGGTAGTTAAAAACGGAAATTCCGATTTATTACCGGGTTCTGCCTCATCAGGAGACGGTCTGCGTCCTGGCTACTGCTGCCTCATCAGGAGACGGTCTTGTGTGTACATGAATCCAATTCTGGATCGGTGTATAATAACATAGATATGATGTTGTTCGGTATTTGTTTGAACATTGTTCGAACATTGTTCAATTTCTTTTATGTGAAATCGTCAGAAACGAAACATTTTTGTATCATTGGTTGTGTTATACCCGTGTTTTTTCTGCCTCAACGTTGTTGTATTGGTTCAAAATGAAACATGTGTTATTGATATGCTTGTATTTTAACTGCTTACCTCGATATAAATAAATGGGTTTCCCATAAATTTGTGGAAAACTGCAATTAGATATTCTGAACATCAACGCAAAATTGAGTTCATGTTCAGAATCAGCAAGTTATATAGTATTGCGTTGGCCGTATGGCGATCTATCCCGGATTACCCATGTAGCACATGATCCTTATACCTGTTGAACTCTGTTGCCCGGTATTCCGGTAGCCTCAACAAAAAATCCTATTCGAACTATTGTCTGTTATTGATAAAGCAGTATATTTGCGGTGCTATATCTACATACAGGCCCTACAAGCGAGTAGGCCACGGAATAATAGAAAAGCATAGGCAGTTCTATTACGGTTCGTTACATATAATTCCAATTGTATGTGGGTATAGCAGCTTTGAACCGTTTAGGACTGCTTTTTTTGTATAATTCATCTAACTGCTATACCCAGATGAACCAATTAACAAAAGCCACCCGAACAGCCCTTGTTCCGGTGTCCGTTAAAGCCGGAACCGTATTGTCATGGCAAACAGTATTTGCCTTAGTGAAGAACCTTAAAAACCGTCTGCCTCAACCGTGGCGCGATGTTATCCCGGTTGAGGATGCCGAGGATGTAAAGGCGTGTGTCGTACTTATCGTATGCCTTTTCTTAGTGTTTGCGCTTGCCGGTGCTTATGATTTGATGCTGGAAGGGGGTACACTATGAAACAGTGTCATATTATCGCCTCCGTCCCTGTTGTAGCCGGAAAAGAATCAATCCGGCATAACTATATTGTCGGCGTGCCGAACGTCCCTGTATGGGGCTTAAATGGGCTTTCCTTGTTGCGCCCTGTTTCCCGGTATTCCGGTAGCCTCAACAAAAAATCCATCTCCGACTATTGCCTGTTATTGATAAAGCGGTATCTTTGCGGTGCGATATCTCATATACAGGTACTACAAGCGAGTAGGCCAATAGATAATAGAAAGCATAAGCAGTTCTATTATAATCCGTTATATATATCTATGATGTATATGGGGTGTCGCAACTTTGGATTATATAGGACTGCTTTTTTTTATTTAATTCATCTAAAAGCGACATCCCAGATGAACCAACCATTGAAAGCCACCGCAACGCCCGTTGCCGTGCCCGTTAAAGCCGGTTCTTTTCCTGTATGGCGAACGATCGTCATAGTGTTTAATACCTTACTGGATAAGGTATATTCTTTCCTTAAGGCATGTTCTATGCCTGCCGTATGTCTTTTCGTGATGTTTGTAACATTGCTTTTCCTTGTGCTTGCTTACTGCTTGATGATGAAAGGAGGTGCGCAATGATAGCCGTAAATTACGATTTTAGTTCGTTGAAAGAATTGCTTTTCAAAGTTGAGGACGCGCAATCTGTTTGCGATGACTTAAAGCAGCTTGTGTTTAATTACATTAGAAATCTGGACGGGGATTTTGCCGATAGTTTCAAGTCTGATATGGCATTGATAGAAAGACTTCTAAAAGTCTTTGAAGTGCTGGCCGATCAGGAACGAACGGCCATGTGTGAGGTTAGATGTGATGAGGCACGGAGATCATTCGGTCGACAATAGGATTACATAGAATCCTTATTGTAACATATTTTTAATATTGATATGCTAAAAATAGTATAATCGTCAATTTAGAGGAAAATATTTTTTAAAAGGTGGTTTCCTGTTGATGAGAGTATATGTTATTAGTGTTTTGTGTATATTAAATTGTTGTTTAATAGATTATTGCATATATTTTTATGTTTCGTGGTGTTCGGTTTGTGGTCGGCAAATCGAACACTATATGAAGCGTAAAGCATGATGTAAAAAAAATTAACGATAACGCAAAAATAAAGATTCCACGCAAAAGTGAACATTGAATTGCGAATAGGCGTGAATACAATGCAAAATATGTTATAAATACATCTGAATATCAGTGCTTTTTAGGTGGGTTAATATTCCTTCATAGGCTATTTTATGGCTGAATTAATGTGTACGTTTGTCCCATGATAACAACAAATAAATAGTTGCAAATTATGGATAAAAACGTTTTAACAATGGATGAGGCGTGCGCGTATGCTGGTATATCCAAAAGCACGATGTACAAACTTACAATGAATCGGAAAATAAGACATTTCAAACCTTCCGGCCGACGGATATATTTCAAGAAGGAAGATTTGGAAGAGTATCTAACGAGTAATAGCATTACGACTATTGATAATATTAAAGAAGATGTTGAACATAATTATAAAAATAAGAAAGTATGAATATAGAACTTACTGAATTAAATAGAATGGTTAAGGAAGCGGCCGAACTTGGTGTCGAAAAATGGGAAAAAAGAAATGCTCCTGCACGTGACGAACTTAAGCAGAGGGAGGTCTATAGGTGGGTTAAAACAATGGGTTATGGCCCTTCTTTCATTGATGAATTGGAAAAGAAAGGTGTTATTCATGTACGAAAAAAAGGAACGGCAAAAAATTCTTCGTTGCTGTATTCAAAAGCTGAAATACAAGCAGCAATAGATTCGGACAGAAAAGAAAGAGAAAGAGAAAAAGGTCGGCTATATGGATTTCGCTAAACCGATAAAACGTATATCAGTAACGGATACGATATTGTCTATTCCGATCGGCGAAGAGAGGACGATAAGCCTTAATGATATCAGTATAGATTCGATCCGGTCAACTGTACAAAGGTTGAATAAAAAAGGCTTTTCTTTTGCCTGTAGAACACTGCATAAAGAAAAGGTTGTGATAGTAAAAAGAAAATTATAATATCTTGATTCCTTCTTTTATGGTTTTGTGCCTCAACAAGGTAACGAGTACCTTGTATAACATAGTACCCTTTACCAGTGCTGGCGCAATCTCCCATGATAGAATGAATACCAGATAAAACAAAAAATAAGACATGAATACGGCATATTACTATGAGTTCAGAGGATCGGATAATATCCTGAATAGGGTGGAGATCCAAACAAGCAATAATGTTACGGCTAAAGAAGTAACAGGGCTTGGAATACCTTTTGTTTTGGAATATTCAAATGCTAAAAAACTGGAACCGGTACGCGGTAGCGGTGCGACTATCGGTATTGTGAGCCATGAAATATTTGAGTTTGTATCGCTCCATACAGACGATATGCAAGGATATATGATAAGAATGTATCGTGATGGAAAATTATATTGGCTGGGTTGGCTTGATCCAGAGCTATATAATGAAAGAATATCCGATTATCCACCTTACCCGGTAACATTTCGTGCTGCTGATTTTAACGTATTGGATCGTTTGAAGTATAAAGATGAAAACGATTCGAATTATACGGATATAGTCAGTATGACACAACACCTTAAAAGATGTTTTGCTAAACTGGGCTTACCTTTTGAGCGTATTTATATCGGATGTAGTACTACGGCGGAAGGCATTACTTTGTCTGATAATGAAACTGTTTTTGATAAGTTATATGTGATGTCTGCCAATTTTTACGATGAAGATAATAAGCCAATGTCTTGTCGGGAAGTTATAGAAAGCATTCTAAGGCCGTTTGGTATGATGATGACGCAAAGGAATGGGAGTATATATATTTGTGATCTTAATACTGTATGGGATGGCCTTTCTATGAAATGCTATGATTATTCCGATTGGACATATCAAGGATTGCAACAACCAAAATACAATCAGGGGGATTTATCCAGTATTGGCTTTATGTCCAAAGAGGGCGATTACGGCTTTGAAGAGATGGCGAATAATGTAACGATTACAAGTTCAATATATGCCTCATCTGATGATATCGCCCAATATGAAGTTAAAGAAAAAGAATTGGAAGATATCGAGTCTACAGAAGAGTTTAGAGGTTTTTATTTGAAGAAATACAAGAAATGCAGTAATTGGAAAAATGGTAAGTTCTTGTTTTATGAGAGTAAAACGGATATTAGCCGCCCTGATAAAGAAACATTATACGGAGCGGAATTTAAGTATACAGGGGATAGTTCTGCTAATAACGAATGGATATTTGAGGATAAAAAAACTTACTTGGTTGGTAGCGATTCCGAGTATTATATACGTGTAAAGGCGGAAGCGTACATAAATACACGTGAAGATCCTTTTGATTCAAGCGAAAGAGAAGACGATGAGCGTACCAGAGGAATGGTTGTATACGGAGATTTGATTCTGTTAGATGCGGAAGGCAACCCGACAAAATATTTTGTCAATACGGAAGGAACAAAAAAACGATGGGAGGATATTAATATCGGAGCGATACCGACTGGAAAATTTGGCCTTCCTTATGCGTCTATTCCGATAACAAAGTCACGAATAGCAAACGGATGGAGATATAACGGAAACGGGTATATTATGCCATCTGGCGGTTTTGGCATTGAGACTTCAGGACAAACAGAAGGTTATAAGGTTCCCGTACCGGAAATAGGGGGGTATCTGACATTGATACTTCGTTATGCTGTCGTATCAAATCCGACACTCGACCATATAACTGTTTTTCCGGCGGATAAGGTAAAATCAATACTTATTAGAAATGTGGCTATGAGTCTTGAAGATGATGAAGGCAATAGTATATCAACGGATGATTACGAATTTGATAGTTATGTGAACAAAAAGGTTAAATCCGATTTTGATGAGGTCACGTTAAAGTGTATATCGGCAAACGAAGAAAAAGCACCAATTGGTAAGGCTAATATATTAAAAAAAGTCGATAATGGGTTTAAGCTTCAACTCTCTTATACTCGTGCTGGACAAACTAACATTCTTGAGCGGCTTTTGATGTGTACTATTCATTCAAATTATTCACAAAAGAATAGCCAATTTGAATGTACACTCCATCTTAAAGATAATCCTATAATGGGTTATGTTACCTACAATAGGTTTTTGAAAGGTAATTTTTTAGTGACAGGTGCAGAGTTAGATTTCAGGCGTTCAACTATGACTCTTTCGTGCGTAGGATTTAGCAAGGATGTTGCAAAACTTAGTGATATCCCATACGATTGATTAGGGTTGTTTATAATGGAAGGAATACAGATAATATAATTGAGAAAATGAAAAAAATAAAAGATAAAATACTTTCTGATCCGCTTCTGAATAGAGGCGATATTAACCGGATTTTTGCCGAAAATACGAACGATATGAGCCTGTTATCTATGCAGGTGGCGGATGATGTGGCCGGCAAAGCTCGCGTTTTATTCGTTGATTTTGGTATGACCGAAGAGATGAGGCGGTTTCGGTATTCGTATGAATCCGGTATACCGTACACGTTCCCTGGTACGCTGATCTTTTCTAAAGCGGGGGAACCGGTAAGCGGCAGTTTACATGATAGGGATTTGTTCGGGCTTATTTGCGGTGAGTTTTCAGATGCCGGCAATATTGATGTAATAATTATCAATGATACGTCAAATATACCAGGAAAGGCCGGGAATGAGGCTGTAGAAGATGATTTTATTCTAAAGATGGTCACGTTCGCAAAGAAAAGGAAATGCACCCTGTTATTGTTTTCCGGGATGAGGCGTAAGGGCGCATTATGTGATATGCCTACACTGGCAAAGAACCAACGTCTGTTTGATAATGTATTTATGCTTTATACCTCGTGCGATTTGGATATCAGTGTTAAACAGATATATTCTAAGACTGGCGGTTATAAGGCTGGGGGTAGTGATGGTTGGAAGATGGAACGTGATATATCCCGGCCTTTTCCGCGTATAGTGATTCATTGATACCGAAATGGCGTTCCTTAGTAGGTTGTGCCTCAACAATGTAACGAGTACCTTGTATAACATAGTACCGTTTACCAGTGCCGGCACGACGGTACTATGAAGGAATGAATACCATATAATACAATAAGAATATGGATAAGATTAGTTTAATAGAAGCTTCTCTATCTAATAGTACCTGTATCAATGGACAGTTGGATATGAATGTTGTTTCTGCAAAAAAAATACTTATGGAACAGGTTGAAATTCCGATCCCTATGCGGCTTTGGGGCGGCTTCTGGTATGAGGGTGAAATATCTTGTTTATTCTCTGATAGCAATGCCGGAAAATCCATATTATCCGTGCAGATCGGGGTTGATGTAGCAAGGAATACGGGTAAAAAAGTTATATACTTTGATTTTGAACTGTCGGATAAACAGTTTCAGATGAGGTATACAGGGGACAATAGCGAATTGTTCGATTTCCCGGATAACTTCTATAGGGGAAGTATAAAAAGGGGAACCGGATCGTCTGGTGATTTCGGTGTCGCTGTACTTGATCTTATCGAACGGAAGGCTATCGATATCGGGGCTGATGTATTGATAATCGATAACCTTTCTATGATATGCGCGAGTTCTGAAAAGTCGGACGTTGCAGGCCCTTTTATGAGTTCTTTAATATCGTTGAAAAAAAAATACGGCTGGAGCCTATTAATAATAGGGCACACGCCTAAACGATCCTCGTATAATCCTATTACACAAAACGACCTGGCCGGCAGTAAAACGCTTGTTAATTTCGCAGACGGTGTGTTTGCGATCGGTCGTAGCGTACAGGATGATTCGTTGAGGTATGTTAAGATGTTAAAAAACAGGAACGAAGAGTTTGACATGTCGTATGTGCGAGTTTATTCTATAGAAAAGAAAGGGTCATTCCTTCAATTTGTGTATCAAAGGGATTCTAAAGAGCGGGATTTGTTGAGGGAGTTTTCCGAAAGTGAAGAAGAAAAGGCAGCAAAGCAAGTTTTGTATTATAAGGATCAGGGTAAAACGATACGGGATATAGCGGCCATAGTGAAGATGTCGAAAAGCAAGGTTCAAAGGATCATTTCGGAGCATAAGAGCGAGGGGTTGAACTTTGCCGGTTCTGATTGATATTCTATAATAAAAAATATGCCTTATGTATAATAAACCGTATTTAGAAAAATATCGCGGCCGTTCTTCCCGGCACAAGTGCCCGGCGTGCGGTGATCCGAGTTCGTTTGCGTATTATCTGGATGGTGATACTGGTGAAGTCATAGATAAATCGGTAGGGCGTTGCAACCATGAAAGCGGGTGCGGGTATCATTATACGCCTAAACAATACTTTGAAGATAATCCACAACTGAAAGATAGCAAAACCGCCTCAACGCCTGTTGTTACAGTTGCAAGGCGTATCGATGAGGCGGCAGGTAGGATCGATTATATTCCTTTCAAGTATGTATCGATGTCGGCCAGTTACGATAATTGCCTGATAGAGTTCCTTTGCAGGCTGTTGGATATCGGATCGAGCCAGTGCCCGGCTATAGAAAAGATAATGCAGGATTACGCAATAGGATCGAGTAGGAACCGGGGGACGGTATTCTGGCAGATAGATATCAAGGGAAAAGTGCGAACCGGAAAAATCATACTGTACGACCGGTATACGGGGCACAGGTCACACGAGCCGGGCGGGGTGAATTGGGTACATGCCATATTGAAGAAAAAAGGAGTTCTAAAAAGCGATTTTAGCTTGAAACAGTGTCTTTTCGGTGAACATCTCTTGAAGATGTACCCGGATAAGCCGGTAGCGGTTGTTGAATCGGAAAAGAGCGCAATTATAGCCTCTGCTGTTTTTGATAGTCATATATGGCTGGCTACAGGTGGAAAATCTCAATTTTCCGATAAGATGGATGTTTTAAAAGGCCGTGATATAACATTGTTCCCGGATGTGGACGGGTTCCATGAATGGCAAAATAGGGCGGATTTATTAAGGGAAAAAGGTTTTACGGTGAAGGTGTCGGATGTGTTGGAAAAGAATGCGACGGATGAGGAAAGAAAAGCGAAAATAGATATTGCGGACTGGATTATTGCTCAGCTTCAGCAAAAGGCTAAAAACGCATGGAAAACGGATCGTACGGAGTTGGGACGGGATAATATAATAGGCTATTTCCGGGACCTGAACCCGTCATTTGATCTACTTGTAAAAAGTTTCAGCCTTATTCCTGTTGGTTGAGGCAAATGTTACAGGGATGGTTTTTGACAATCTTATCAAAAACGTTGGTTGAGGCCGGATATTTTGGAAATGTTGCAGGGGCCAACAAAGCCAGATGTGGATTCGTTAGCCTGGTTGAGGCTGGTTATGTTGGAAGTGTATATAGTATTAACGATAAAAAAATATGTTATGAAAATTACGTTTAAGGAACTGATAGAGGAATATTTGACAAATGCCGATATATCGGAAGAAAGTAGGAAAAGTTATCGGGTATGTCTGAATATGTTTACAAGGTGGGTAGTGTATTCCGGCATTGATCCATGGACGATGAAAAGGGCGGATATATTGGCTTATAAATCAAATCTTATTAGCTCTGAAAAGAGCGAAAAAACGATAGGAATGTATTTAAGGGTAGTAAGCCAGTTGTACCAGTTTGCAGAAAATAACGGCTATTACGAAAACATTGCGGCCGGTATTAAGATCAGGGATACGATTGTAGGATACAGGAAAGGGCATTTAAGCGCGGATCAGGCAAAAAGGTTACTATCTTCCATCAAAACGGATACATTGGCTGGGGTTCGGGATTTTGCTATAATAAATTTGATGTTGCGTACAGGGTTGAGGTGTATAGAGGTTTCCCGGCTTCGGGTGTGCGATGTTGAGGAATTAAGTAGGGGTTATTGTCTTGCCGTGCAAAGAAAAGGCCGTATAGCCAGATGTGAAAGGTTGGGGGTGTCGGAAAAGGTCGTTTTTCCGATTCGCGAGTATATAAAACGAAGATATGTAACGGATGATAAATCGCCGTTGTTTCTTACTGCTGACAGGTTCGGGCTTCCTTTGACGTCTAAAAGGATCGGAAGGGTAGTAAAGGACAGATTGAAGGCGTGCGGGCTTTATTCGAAGATGATAACAGCACATAGTTTAAGGCATACGGCGGCAGTGTTGGCCATATTGAATAAGGCTACAATAAAAGAGGTGCAAGTGATGTTAGGGCACAGGAACCCGGAAACAACGGAATTGTACCTGAAAAGTATCAATGATGATTTGGGCGCAGATAACCCGGCAGGGAAGGCAATAGATGATACGCTTTGATTGTTTGAGCAGGCATATATTTTTGTTATAAAGCTCCGTTTGTTACTTCATTCGATGAGGTGCAAACGGAGCTTTGTTTTTACGGTGGTTTAAACCGATGACAGGGATGTCTGACGGCTTGTTGGCAGTCGGCAGGCTACAGGGGAAAAACGGCTACAGGCAGAGGATTATGTGTTATACGGACGATTCGGGGAACGGTCGGTAGCGGCTGGCGGTATGTCAATACGAAATGCTGTTATATCTCTATATTGATAATTGGAAAAATATACAATAAGTAGTGGCGTTTGTAATTTATACAAGCGTCATGTATTGCCGGTTGTCCCAGTTGTTCTGTGAAATCGTGGGACAAATCGGTTTATGTAGCAATATATTGTTAATCAATTATATATGTTCTATATTGTGTAGTGTTGGGACAATCACTATGTGAGCTTGTCCCGTGTTTATCCGGTGGGACAGTGGGACAAGGTTAAAAACGCTGTATAATATATTATATATCAACGTATTATACTTGTCCCACTTTGTCCCAGAGCGTGGGACAAGATTAAGATTTGTGCTTGTAAATAGCTGTTTATTAATATATTACGATTGCTATGTTTGTCCCACTCTTTGGGACAAAGTGGGACAAGTGTAGATAGATGGTTAAATGATAAAAAATACAATAAGGTAGTGAGTGCTGTTTATTGATATATACAATAAGCGGCTATAGAAAAAGGGTCACGCGTTATCTGGATGATCCGGGACGGAATCCGGTAGGCGGCGTGTCTCTATACCGAACGGACAAAAGGCTTACAATGTCTTAGGTATAAATTTGTACACTGTCACTGCTTTATATTGTACGCGCGCGAATGTTTTGAGGGGTGAAAGAGGCTGTTTGCAGCGCGTTCTGTATGGTTGCTTATGCTTCCCTTGTGAATGTCTTTTTGTGGCTTTATATCGCCTGTGTTGGAATGACCGGAAATGAAAGGCGTTCTTTAAACGGTTTTACAGCGCAATGGGGAGGGGGGTGTCAAATCTCTAAGGCTTCATTGTTCCAAGACCACAGCCCAATTCGCTCCGCGTGCGTGCAAAATTGGAGTTATTACAGTTCCACAAACTTATGGAACTGCAAACCTATTGCCTCGTGTGCTTGCAGGTTGGAGTATTGATGTAGGACTGTTATTCGTTCGTAATACGTTCGTATCGGTTATATCATCTTTACACTCGAATATAATTTTACCGATCGTCACTGTCGGAAAATTATAATTACTATCTTTGTCGTGTCTGCGTGATGCAGGTACTTTTAAATTTGACTTATATTCTTATCCATTTGGGGGATGTTCTGTAGAAGCCGGGACATTCCCCATTGTTATTTTTATATGGGACTGAAAACAGGGGAAAAGTGCCTTTATTGTCGTATTTTGTTGTTGGTTTGTTACTCGAAAGCGATTTTGTTGCTATAACTTGCTTATATATA
>ERZ791826.1806-NODE-1806-length-11082-cov-10.016686_pt1 | contig 11082 bp, 9 predicted proteins | sample MGYA00510297_ERZ791826 | MGnify/ENA primary metagenome ERZ791826 (study PRJEB30046, sample SAMN00792004) | human gut metagenome | study: EMG produced TPA metagenomics assembly of the A metagenome-wide association study of gut microbiota in type 2... | reverse complement strand
GTAACAAAAAATGGAACATATACTTTTACCGTAACAGGAACCGTGAATGGAAAAAATTATACAAAAAATGTTAGTGTAACAGTTAATCAATTTAAGACTGCAAAAGACTATGTGGTTGCAAATGTAGAAGTGACATATCCAGATGGAAATGTATGGGTACCAGAAGGATTTAGAATTTCAACAGATTCAGCAGAAAAAGTACAAGGTGGAATTGTAATAGAGGACAAAAATTTAAACCAATTTGTATGGGTGCCAGTGGCAACAATAGCAGATTATAAAAGAACATGGTATACTGGAGTTGATTCATTTAGTAGCTATTCAGAAGCATTACCAGAAGATGAAAAGACAAGTGTAGAAACATATAAAGGATTTTATATAGGAAGATATGAAGCAGGAGATAAAGAAAATACAGAAGCAAAAACATTAAGAAGTTCAAATGATGTAACAAAAACAGTAACAATAAAAGCAAATCAAGCCCCATATAATTATGTAACAAGAACACAAGCAGTTTCTTTAGCAGAAGGTTTTGCAACAAAGCAAGGATATAAAGCCAAAACAAAATTAGTAAGTAGTTATGCATGGGATACAACAATAGCATTTTTACAAAAAGTAAATAGTGATTATGGAAGTAGCTCAGAAGAAGGAAATTATAAGAATACAACATTTTCATATACAGACATAACAGGAGCAAGCCAAACAAAGGCAAGTGGTTCAAAAGTATTAGTTCCAACAGGACAAACAACCCCAGTATGTAATATTTACGATATGGGAGGAAATGTTTGGGAGTGGACGACTGAGTCCTGTTCGGACGCGATCTTTCCTTACGCTTTTTGTGGAGGCGATTACGGCAGCAGTTTCGCGAATAATCCAGCCGGTTATCGCCATGGCATTTGTGACGGTGCCTACGATGACAATGGTTTTAGGCTCACTTTATTTATGTAGACTTGAGCCCTGGATGCTCGAATTTGAGCATAGCTAAAAGCAGAGCCCAGAGAGCTAAATTAGAAACAGGGATGCTTCACCCTAAACTGAGAAAATGTCCATGAACGGATTTTTTTCCCCATATTTTATAGTAGGATAAGATCTATAAAATATGAGGGAGATTTTTTTGTACAGAATATATAGCAATGGATAAGAAGAATATTTAGTATGTAAGCACTCAATAAAACAGTGTATTGAACGAATACTTATAAATGGATACATAGAAGATAACGTAGTAAAGGTAAAAAGCATAAATGTTTGGAAATAAAACATGTAAACTGAAAAGAAGTGGAAGAAATATTATCTAAATAATAGGAAAAATAAATAATGTGAAACAAAGAAAATTAACAAATCTATTGAAAAATCATAAAAAAATTGCTACAATATTACAAGAAAAACATGTGGCAGAAGTAAAGATGTAATTTTGATGCATGTCAAGATTATATCTTTTTAGATTTTGCGTGGAAAGGAGATTAATTTTATGGAGAAGAAAACATTTTACATTACAACACCAATTTATTATCCAAGTGGCAAATTCCATTTAGGAACAGCATATACAACGGTGCTTGCAGACACAATAAAAAAATATAAACAGCAAAGAGGATACGATGCACGAATGCTTACTGGTCTTGATGAGCATGGCCAAAAGGTTGAGCAGGTTGCTGTTAAAAGAGGATTAACTCCACAACAACATGTTGATGAGATTGCAAAACAAGCAAAAGACTTGTGGAAATTGATGGATGTTCAATATAATGATTTTATTAGAACAACTGAGGAAAGACATACTAAAATTGTAGAGAAGATTTTTGATAGATTCATGGAGCAAGGTGATATTTATAAAGGAGAATATGAGGGCTGGTATTGTATGCCATGTGAAACATATTTTACAGAAACACAATTAGTTGATGGAAAGTGCCCGGATTGTGGAAGAGAAGTTAAGAAAATGAAAGAAGAATCTTACTTCTTTAATATGAAAAAATATCAAAAAAGATTGGAAGAGTTCTATGAGCAAAATCCAGATTTTATAAAACCAGAGTCTAGAAAGAACGAGCTATTCAATAACTTTATAAAACCAGGACTAGAAGACTTATGTGTTACAAGAACAACATTTGATTGGGGAATAAAAGTACCAAAAGATCCAAAGCATGTAATTTATGTTTGGTTAGATGCACTAACAAACTACATAACAGCGTTAGGATATATGTCTGATGATGATACTTTATTTAAGAAATACTGGCCAGCAGACTTGCAAATAGTTGGAAAAGATATAATAAGATTCCATGGAATTTATTGGCCAATTTTCTTAATGGCACTTGGACTACCAACACCAAAGAAATTATATGCACACGGTTTCTTAATGATGAAAGACGGAAAAATGTCTAAATCAAAGGGAAATGTTGTATATCCAGAAATGCTTGTAGAAAGATATGGCTTAGATGCAACTAGATACTTCTTATTAAAAGAATTCCCATATGGACAAGATGCGATATTCACGCCAGAGGATTTCGTAAATAAATATAATTTCGACTTATGTAACGATTTAGGAAACTTGCTAAACAGAACTATAGGAATGGTAAATAAATATTTTGGTGGAAATGTGCCAAACTATAAAGGAAGAATAAACGATGTTGATGCAGACTTAGAAGAGATTGTAGCAAGCAAAATTTCAGAATATGAAAACAACATGGAAGACTTACATTTTTCAAATGCAATAGAGTCAATATGGGGAATAATCTCTAGAGCAAATAAATACATAGACGAAACAGCTCCATGGACACTAGCAAAACAAGAAGAAACAGAAAAACTAGAAGCAGTAATGAGCCATCTAGTAGAAACTCTAAGAATTGTAGCCATACTAATAAAACCAGCAATGACAGAAACATCAAATAAAATTTTAAGCCAATTAGGAATAAATGAAGAAGCAAGCAAAGAATATGATACAATAAAAGAATTTGGCAAAACAACATCAGACTTAAAGGTAATAGAAAAAGGAGAGCCAATATTCTTAAGACTAGATGCAAACGAAGAAATAGAATACATAAAAAATAAAATGAAAGAATAATTATAGTAAACAATAGAATATGGCATAAATATTTATAGAAAACATATACTTGTTAATAACTTACCTAAAGTTAGGAGGCATGTATATGTTTTTTGTATTCAATAAAAGAAAAATTGGATCATACTTAATATCGATAGGAACCGTTGCAATACTGTTCTCTATTGCTTTATTCGGAGAACATTTTGGGGACGGAGAAAAAAATGTTGTGGCAACTTCAGCATCAAATGTAAATAATTTACCAGTATATAAAGTGGAAACTGAAATAAAAAAGGTAAGTTTAAGTATAAACTGTGGAGAAAATGTAGAGAATATAGATAGTATATTAAATACACTAGCTACAACAAATGCAAAGGCTACATTTTTTATTTCGGGAGAAATTGCAAGTTCAAATGCTGAAATTATAAAAAAGATTGTGCAGAGTGGAAATGAGATTGGTAATTTGTCATATCACTATACAAATTTAAAAAAGAAGAAAACAGCAGATATCAAGGAAGAAATTATAAAAGGTTCTAATGAAATCGAAAAGATAACAGGCCAAAAGGCAAAAGTTTTTAGAGCTCCATATGGTGAATACTCAAGAGAAATAATTCAAATTGCAAGTGAACAAGGGTTATTTACAGTTCAATGGAACATAGATTCATTAGATTATAATGGACTAAATGGGGAAGAAATGTGCGAAAGAATAAACGAAACTTTAGCACCGGGAAGCATAATTTTATTACATAATTCAGCAAAGTACACTGCAGAAAGCATGGAAAAAATAATACAAAACATTCAAAAGCAAGGATATCAGTTAGTGACAACGAGTGAGCTACTTACATTATAGAATTGTTAATAAAGGTTGAAAGAATTAAATTTTGATGAAGATGGCACATACCAGTTAGTATGTAACCGTGTCTGAAATGATATTTGACACAGCCAAAATTGAATTTGTTTTCAATCAAGTCCATAAAAAAGGAGAAAAAAATGCCTTTTATTGAAATAATTACAGATTCTAAGAGCCAAACACAGCTTAATAAAGTAATTACAAAGAAAATGGTAAATGATTGTGATATTTTGTTTATTAAAGATAAGAACATAGAAAACACAAAAAATATAAAATTAGAGACTTTAGTGTTAAACAGAAGTGTAGAAAATGATGAATTAATGAGCAAAATAATGAAAAATTCTAAGAATTTAATATTGAATTTGGATTTGAACGAAAATTTGCAATATGAAGATTCGTGCAATGTAATTTCATATGGTTATAGCTCAAAGAGTGATATAACTGTGTCTAGCGTTGAAGAAGATGAACTACTAATTTGTGTTCAGCACACAATAAAGAGCATGTTTGATAAAGTGATAGAACCACAAGAAATAAAGGTTAATGTAAGAGCAGATATGAATGTGTATAATATAATGATAGTAATTGCACTTTCAAGTTTGTATGCAAACTAAAAATGGACTTTAGCAATAATTTTATATTTTTGCAAAACGAAATCGAGCTCGCCTTTGGAGAAAACAGAAGGAACTCCGACCAAGAGCAATGTATTGAAGTCTAAAAAATATAAAACTATTGCTGAGTAAGTAAAATTTTATGAAAATTGTATAGCAACATTATTTTTTTAGTGGCATTTTGCCCTCAAAATGGGCATATTTTTGAAAAAAATAAAACAAATTTAACATTTTATGTAGACAAAACCAAAAAATGGTAGTATAATAATAGTTGTAGGTTAGAAAAAAACAAATACTTTAAAAAGTAAGAGGAGGAAATTTAAGTTGGATACAGTATATTCAGAGAACAACCACATTATAATGGTGGGAAAAGTAACAAGTGACAAAAGATTTAGTCATGAGATATATGGAGAAAAATTCTATATATTCGATTTAAGTGTTCCACGTCTAAGTGGAAATTCTGATATTATACCAATCACAATATCAGAAAGATTAATGGTAAACGGAGAGTTACCAATCGGAACAAAAATAACAGTTGAAGGTCAATTTAGATCATACAACAGTTATGGAGAAGGTAAAAACAAATTAGTTCTAACAGTATTTGCAAAAAATGTAACATTGTTAGAAGATCAAGAAAGTGAAGTAGAAGCAAGAAAAGATTTCATATCAAACGAAGTAACATTAATAGGTTATATATGCAAGAAACCAGTTTACAGACAAACACCATTTGGTAGAGAAATAGCAGATATACTATTAGCAGTAAACAGAGCTTATAGTAAATCAGACTATATACCATGTATTGCTTGGGGAAGAACAGCTAGATTCTGTGAGAACATGGAAGTTGGAACAGAAGTTAAATTAGTAGGAAGAGTTCAATCTAGACAATACGAAAAGAAACATGAAGATGGAACTGTAGAAAATAAAGTTGCATATGAAGTTTCTGTTGGAAGCTTAGAAGTTGTTAATCAAAAAGACGATGGCGAAGCTGAAGAAGCTCCAGTAGAAGAAAATAAAGAGGCTATATAAATAGATAAATTGAACATAAATAAATTCCTTTAAGATAAGAAAGAAGTGTTTTACAGAAATGTAGAGCACTTTTTTCTTTCGCCAAATAAGGACGCCCCTTTTTGGGCGAAAATAAGGTGCATTATATGAAATGCAACCTTATTTTTTAACATCTGGAATTATAACATTTTTCTTTGTATTAGTATCTTCACTTGGTTTTGCAATATCAAGATTATCGTAAACAGGAGAAATGTTTAAATCATCACCGTTTCCAGAAACGATTTCTATGTTTTTTTCGTCATTATTCATAATTTTTCGCTCCTTAACTAAACTACATATAGAATAGCACAATATTTATAAGAATTCAAGCTAAAAAAATCGACATTTTTTGAAATGAAACTTAAAAGCTAAATGATAAATATAAGCTCTAAAATTCAAGAGTTACTTGTGAATTCGGCATTGACACTCCTCGGATTTGAGGGTATAATATTTACGTAATATAAAACGTAGGAGAAAAGCAAAGAATTATAAGTATTAGTATTCTTTAATTAAAGCTGAGCCTGGGAGAAGGGAAATAGTATATATGGAAATAGAAAAACAGAAGGCAATAATAGAAGCTATATTGTTTGCCGCAGGAAGAGTAATAAAAATAAATGAATTAATGGGAATTCTAGAGCTTTCTTCAGATGATGTTGTAACGATAATAGACAGCATGAAGGAAGAGTATAAAAATTCTGATAGAGGCATAGAGATTATAAGAGTGGAAGATGGGTACCAGCTTACTACTAAAAAAGAGATGTATGAGTATTTATATCCAATTTTTGATAAGAGAAGTAAGCCAAATTTAACTCAAGCATCGATGGAAACTCTTGCAATAATTGCATATAATCCAAAGATTACGAGAGCCGAAATAGAGGCAATAAGAGGCGTAAATTCTGATGGAACTATCTACAAATTATTAGAATTTAATTTGATAGAAAATGTTGGAAAGGCAGATTTACCAGGAAGACCAACAATGTATGCAACAACACCAAATTTCTTGAAGATGTTTGGAATGTCTTCCCTAGAAGAATTGCCAGAATTACCAAAATATAAATTAGATGAAAACCAACAGCTTGTAATCGATGATATAATTCCAAGTGAAGATCAATCAACAATAGAAAAAGAAGAAATTGCCAGTGATGAAACAATTTCTGAGGCTCCAATGCCCGAAAGGGAAAATGTAGATGTAATAAAAAACGATAACATATAGACAAAAATAAAAGAATAGTTGTAAAACACAGATTGTTATTTAAGGAAAGGTTTATGGGAACCTGAAAAACCTAAATTTATTATGTAAGGAGCGTATGGCAAAAAGGTCATACATAAATAAATATGAGATTATCACAAACAGGATTAGGAACTATAAGAGTAAATAATTTGGATAAAAGCTATCCAGCACAAGATATTTTATTACAAACAAACCAATTAGTACAATATGGAACAGGAATTTATGCGTACAACAATGTACCATTAAAATTAAGAGAAAACGTGGAAAGTGTAATTAAGGGAGTTCTAGACAAATACGGCTGTATAGAAATATTGCTTCCAACATTACAACCAGCAAAACTTTGGGAAGAATCTGGAAGACTTTCTAAATACATAGAAGAGGGTGTTATGCTTTCTGTTAAAACAGACAAGGGAGACTTTGTAATGGCTCCAACAGCAGAAGAAGCCGTTACAGACTTTGTAAGAGGCAGAATAAGTTCATACAAAAACTTGCCAGTTACACTATATCAAATTGGAGAAAAATACAGAAACGAAATTCGTACAAGAGGATATCTATTAAGAGGAAAAACATTCCCAATGATGGATGCATACAGCTTTGATTTGAACGCAGAAGAATGCGCTAAAACATACCAAAAAATTAGAAAAGCATACTTAGAAATATTTGAAATATTAGGGCTAAATGCAAAACCAGTTGCAGCAGACAGCGGAGCAATGGGGGGAAACTTATCAGAGGAATTCATGTTAGAATCACCAATTGGAGAAGACACAATATTAGTAGACAAGGCAACAGGAGTAGCATTTAACACAGAAATTCTAGAAAGAGAAGATGCAGACGAATACCTAAAAGAAAAATACGGAGTTCAAGATAAAGAAAACGTAGAAGCTAAAAAATCAATCGAATTAGGACACATATTCCAATTAGGAACAAAATACACAGAATCTATGAATGCAAAATACATAGACCAAGATGGAAACGAGCAATTACTATACATGGGATGCTATGGAATAGGAGTAAGCAGAACAGTTGCAACAATTTACGAAGAAAACGTTGTAAATGGAAAAAACGGAGAACCAATGGGAATTTCACTACCAGTAAGTGTTGCACCATACTTGTTACAAATAGTTGCAGTAGATGATAAAAAAGAAGTCGCAGAAAGAATTTACAACAAATTAATGGAAGCTGGAGTTCCAGTTATAATAGACGATAGAGCTCAAGGAATGTTAGGTGCAAAAATAAAAGATTGCTACATGTTTGGAACACCATATATGCTTGTACTTGGAAATAAGGCTCAAGAAGGAAGCTTCGAAATAGAAAGCACTAAAACAGGAGAAAAGAAAACATTTACAGAAGATGAATTAATAGAAGAATTTGTAAAAATGAACAATGCAAGAAAATATGTAAAATAAAAACTTCGCCCAATAGGGACGCCCCTTTTTGGGCGAATGATTATATAAAAAGAAACATTCAGACGAATAATAAATAAAAAACAAAATTCATTTCATTAAAAAATACGGTACATAGCTTTTGAGGGAGTATACTTGGATTCCTCGAGAGGCGAGCTTAATCTTATTTTTAATAAAATGAATTTTGTTTTATTTTTGCGTTAATATATCCAATATTTTAGGGTAAATTGTATCAGCATTATTTTGCCAGTTATCGACTATATCTTTTGCTTGTTCTCGAGAACCTGCAAATGTTTTTACTTCAAATACGGTTTCGTTATTTTCTACAACTTTACATGTTATAATGTAATGATTTTCGCTAAGTGGGGTGTATTCTGCCACAATAGATTGTTCTTCTTCTGAACTATCTATAATTGGTTTTAAGTTTGTATCTGCCTTTAATTTTATTATTCCAGGAAGCAAATCTAAAGTTAAATCTAAGGTTCTTCTACCACTTTCAGTTACTTGATATAAAGTTTGATCTTCCTTTTGGAAAGAACAAATATATCCAACTTCAATTAAATCTAACATAAATTGTTGGAAATAAAAATAATTCATATTAGCTGCTGCTAATACTATTTTATATAATACATCATTGGTTAGTGGTTTATTAGCTTTGTTAAGTGCATACAATATTAAGACTTTGTTTTCGGCTAATGTTTCATCATCTGACGCTAATTTCAAATTAATTCAACTCCATACTAAAATTCGCCATAAATGCAGGCGTTTGATAGATTGTATTATATCATAGAAATGTAGAAAATCAAGAGCTAAAGAAAAATGATTTAATATCAGCTTTGGGCATACAAAATAGCTTTAATTTAGTAAAAAAATCTACTCTTTGAAAATAGAAATTATTTTATTAACTTTAATAGCCTTTTATTAACTAATTTTTAACTTTTCCTTATCTTTTTCATCCAAATTATCTAAACCGAATTCTAGTAAAGAAATTACAATTCTATTAAATGAAAGTTTTTTTATATTTGCAAGATTTTGAATATCGTCCACAATATTTTCTGGCAAGCGAAGAGTTTTACTTACTCCACTGTGATTTTCTGGTATTTTTAATTTGTTCATTGTTAAATCCTCCTATTGCAAGATATTGTATATTAAAAAATAAAATAATTATGCACCTAATTGTGCTTGCAAATATATTGCGAATATGGTAATCTAAATATATAGAACGAGGAGGAAGAATGTTATGGGAAAAATACGAGAGAAGAGACATGAAAAAGGAATAACGTTTGTAGCACTTGTAGTTACTATTGTTACTTTATTAATACTTGCGGGAGTAAGCATTAGTTTAATAATTGGAAATGATAGTCTGTTTGATAAAGCAAAGAGCACACAGAAAGTACAAACAATAGCAGGAATAAAAGAAGCATTGGAACTTGAAAAAATAGATATTCAAGTTGAAAATAAAACAGTAAATCTAGGAAATTATTTAGAGCAAATAAGTACAGGAAAGAAAAATTATGATTTAAGCTCAAAAGAAAAGCTAGATGATAAAAATGCATATATTATAGTTAATGACCAATATAAATTTTTGATAAAAGACAAGGAAAACGGAGACGTAGAAATAACGTATGAAGGAGTAGCAGTTTCAGGAGATTTAACATTATCTTCATATGAGGAAACATATACATATCCAAATAGTGGAACATTTACAGTAACCAATAACGTTTCGGGAGGAGAACTTTCAGTTGAATCTGATGCACCGAATATTGCAACAGCAAGCATCAAAGAAAATACAATAACAGTAGTACCGGGAACAACAGCAGGAAAAGCAAATATAATAGTAAAAAGTGCAGCAAATGGAGATTATGCAGAGAACAAAAATATTCATATTGCAACAGTAGAAAATGGTACAATTAGTTTATCAGTAACACCATATGAAGGAACTTATGATGGACAAGCCCACAATGCAATTACACAAGTAGATGTAAATCCAAGTGATGCAAAATTGGAATATTCATTAGATGGAAATACATATAGTGAAACAATGCCAACAATAACAAACACATCAGAATTTACAGTTACAGTAAAAGCAAGCAAAGCAGGATATAAAACACAAACAACAACGGAAACTGTAAAAGTAAATAAAGCAAATGGAAATTTAACATTGTCGGCAACTAGTGGAACAATAGCATATCCAAATAGCACAAGCTTTACAGTAAGTAATAATACAGGAAGTTTAAGTGTTTATTCAAGCAATTCAAATATTGCAAGTGCAAGCATAAGCGGGAACACCGTAACAGTAAAATCTGGAACAACAGCAGGAACAGCGACAATAACAGTAACGAGTGCAGCTACAACAAATTATAATGAAAAATCTGCAACATATACAGCAACAGTAAATAATGGAACAATAAGCTTAAGTGCAACTCCATATACAGGAACGTATGATGGAAAAGCACATAATGCAATAACAAAAGTAACAGTAACGCCAAGTGATGCAAAAATAGAATATTCAACAAATGGAACAAGTTATAGCACAACAATGCCAACAATTACAAATACATCATCATTTACAGTAACAGTGAGAGCAAGTAAAGCAGGATATAAAACACAAAGTACAACACAAACAGTAAAGGTAAATAAGGCAGCAGGAACATTAACGTTATCGGCAACAAGTGGAACAATTAATTATCCAAATAGCACAACATTCACAGTTAGCGGAAATACAGGAACTTTAAGTGTATCTTCAAGCAATACAAGTGTGGCAACAGTAAGCATAAGTGGAAGTACGGTAACAATAAAATCAGTTGGAGCAGGAACAGCAACAATAACTGTAAAGAGTGCTGCAAGTACAAACTATAATGAAAAAACAGCAACATATACAGTAACCGTAAAAAATCCGACATTTACAGAAGGTTCGGGAGTAGGTT
>ERZ791826.1793-NODE-1793-length-11185-cov-2.480234_pt1 | contig 11185 bp, 13 predicted proteins | sample MGYA00510297_ERZ791826 | MGnify/ENA primary metagenome ERZ791826 (study PRJEB30046, sample SAMN00792004) | human gut metagenome | study: EMG produced TPA metagenomics assembly of the A metagenome-wide association study of gut microbiota in type 2... | reverse complement strand
TCGAGGTAGCAGTATCCGACGGCGAACACGAGGAACAGCATCCCGATCAGCAGCCACATGGCCCCTTTGAGTGTCCGGACAGTCGCCCGAACTCGTTTGGCGTGCTGTTCCAGCGCGTCGGAAAACTCTTCCGTCTTCGCATCGAAGGCGGCGGTATCGACTTTCACGATTTGATGTCCTCGAACATCCGGTTATACATTGCCGCCGTTCTTTCGGCCTGCTCCCCGACTTTCTCCAACCGGTCGATCTCGCCGATTAGATTGTCGGCCAATACCTGCCCGCCGATCTCCTCGCGTTCCCGCCGTTTGCGGAGTTTTCTACCTTGAGATTCCATGCGCTTTCTTCTTTTTCTTTTTGCGTTTCAGCATTTCGCACCATTCGGCAAGTGTCGGATCGTAGTCGCTGGTCGAGGGTGTCATCATTGTTCCGATCGCGTCGGCCACGCCTTCGATCAATGACGCACCGAGGCTCTGGGTTTGGTGCTGTTCGTGTCGCTGCTGCAGTGGTTCCGACACTTGCCGCCGTATCGGGTAACGCGGCACTTTGCTTATGCCTTTCTGCCCCTCGGCGGTAATTCCGAACTGGCTGAGCAGCGAACGGTAGCTGAACTCGCGTCCGATCTCCGATGCTTTGAACGTTTGCCCGGCATAGCTGAATCGCAGGCCGTATGTCTTCCCTTATTTGTTCTCCATTGGGATTATTCGGACGCCTTGTTTGCGCAACGCCGCCAGAAAATCCCGAATGTCGTTATGGCCGCGGCCTAATTCTCCATAGGCGATCCGTTGCAACTGTTCTTTAACCGCTTGTCGTGTAGGGTCGGCGTGTTCGGCCCGATGCTGTTTTAGTTTATGTACGTCGTTGACGATGGTCAGCCCCATCTCGCGGCTGATCTCCTCGACCGCCCTTGCCGAGCGGTTGCTCATAAAGGTCGTGTCGTAAACCTCGCCGCCCAGCCCGATGCGGTTTGCGACGAGGTGGATGTGCAGATTATCGGTGTCCTTGTGTGTGCAGGCTATTCACTGGTGTTCGCCCAGGTGCATTTTATTCGCAAACGACCGCACGATGTTCAGCAGGTCGCCCGGTCGGAGCTTCGTTTTGTCCTGCGGGACGATGCCGATTTCGAAACGTAGGTACTTATTTTTGCACCGCTCGTTGTGGCGGTTGACCATCTCGAATTCGAAGCGCATCTCGCCCGAATCGGTGCTGCCCAACAGATTGGTCGCTATAATTCGGCCGAGTTTGCCTTCGCGTAATACATACTCGATGGCATTGCCGCCGTGGGCGATGGTTTTTCCTTTGGCTATCATCTTGCGTCTGTTTAAAAGAAACTGTTATACAATGCTTTCGATTCGGCAAGGAACACACTGATCTCCCGGTATAATTCCGGGTCGCGGGCTTTTATCAGGTTGGTAATCCGTGTGAAGCCGAGATTGTGACTTTTGAGCAGGATGAAATATTGCTTCTCTTCGGAAGAGTGCTTCCGGGCGGCGTAAATCTTTCCATGCAGGGCTTGCTCCCGGCAGAACTCCGAAAGGTTCTTACCTGAAGCGGCGTCCTGCTGCCCGATGATTTTCTTTTCGCCGACCGAACATCGGAATTTGATGACGGCGGTTCGGGATACGGCGGTGTTATGCTTTCTTGTTTTCATTGTCTTAGTGTATGTGAAAAATAAATAGAATGGGTCGAGAACGAAATGATTGCCCGCCGACTTCCCCGACCGACAGGGAACAGAGCAAGCGCAGTTTGGAGACACTTGTAACCACATGACGTCTTGCAAACCAAAACCCACAATGCACTACCACTGTGTTTTCAAGCCGGTCTGCCGGGGTGTTTTGGGTGCCGGAACGTAGCGTTGCTGCTGCCTGATTCGGGCTTGCAGGTAGTTATTAATGCCGGATGTTGGAGCGATGAATCGGAGCAGAGGCGGAGTGTAGGGACGGTCGGAGTAGTCGAATCCGGAGCGACGGTTAGTGTCGGTATTCGTTCATCGCTGCCGAGGGATTGTACGGTCTGCATGATATCGCACCGCTCTAATCTCATCACAAGGTCGATGATCGAGCCGCCCTCGCCCGTGCCGTGGTCGTACCAGAAATTCTGCGCATAATCCACTTTGAAGCTCGGCGTGTGCTCCGACCTTAGCGGTGAAAGATCGAAGCCGCAACGGGGGTTCTCTCGCGTAGACTGAATGCTCCGGTGGGAAAGGTAGGTGCGGATCGATAGACGTTTGATAATTTGTATGTCAGTCATAATAAAATTGAATTGTTTGGAAAAATTGATTTGTAATTTTATTTCCTTAAGGTTGGTCGGCTCTATGTGCGATGACCGCCGGGTTTCCGGGAGAGGGGCGCTTTGCCCTATCGTGCATTGCGCCTTCCTTTCCTGCCTGTGTGGATTGTTTCGATGTCTACGCACCGGTAACGCTTGCGACCGCCGAACGGGTATGATTTGATATACCCGGTTTTCTCTCAGCACCACAAAGTGGAAGAGTTGATCTTGAGGAGTATCAACACCTCTTTGCGGGTGAGGAACTCCTCGGTTGCCGGGGCTTTGGGCGCATGGCGTAATTCGCCTGCTACTTCTTTGAAGATCGCCCGAAGGTCGTCCAATTTGACTGTAATGCTGATATTCGCTCCGGACTCCGATAATTCTCTAAAATTCATTACTGAAAATTTAAGGTTAAACATTTTTAATTGTTCCTTCCAATTGGAATTAGGCACAAGAAAAGAAGAGATTTCAGGAAGCCCAAAATCACTTGGAAACTTCCTTGAAATCTCTCGATTATCTCTTAAAACGTATGTTTTTTAGCCTTTCAGACGGGCTAATTCTTCTGGAATATTATCGGTAATGGGGATAAGATCGTGTTTTCTTCAAGGCGTGGATAGGTTTCCTTTGATGTAGAACGGCTCTAAATCACGCATATTTGCAAAGACAAACTGCAACCACGGCACGACTTCGTATTTCTTTCCCACGTTGAAATGCTCGGACATATTCCAACCGAAGTGGAATAGGTCAATATTCGTTAGTTTCTCAGTGCGGATCGGCGTAATGTCTTTCAGCAACTCTTCCCCTTGTGCACAAAGTTCGATGTAATCGCAGAGCCGGGATAGCGACTCCGTGGCAACGTAAGGCACCACGGCATAATGGGTATATTCGTGGAAAATGCGGATTTGCCCGACTGTCCGCTCTGCCTGCCGTTCTTCTGCTGTACGTTTTATCTCTTCAATGGGGATGAGCGTCAGCGACTCCTCGAAGGATTTCAGTTCCGGAGTGTTTTTGGAAATGGTGACCGTTGGTTTCTTTTTGGACTGGAGTTTTGTCAGCCACGGGGCCAGCAGATGGGATAAGGTTGTGATAAGAGTGAGATAGACAACTGTCGCGATGCCGAGAATTATCACGAAAATCAGGTTGGCCGAGCCTACGTCTGCACCTTTTCCGAGTGCGATCCACCGTCCGGCTGCAACCACCATCAGTCCGGCGATACTAACCGTCAGCAGTAGAATTAGATGGCTATTGATCTTCTTGTCGTACATACGACTACGAATATAATATTTAATTTGGGAAAAGAGTTGAGCTTTGTTTCAGAATTTAGTTGTTTGATTATTTGTTTCTCAATAGATATAATGATCGTCTTTATAATTCATTAAATTATGGAATGTAATCTTCTAATAAAGATTGCCATGCGATAGATATGCTAACTATAGTATGTGGTGCAGGATGAATACTATCATTAGCTTTGTATATTCTAAAAGTAGTCATTATGGATTCTAATTCTTTTATTTTAGATTTTCAATAGCTTAATATAACCATCTGATAAATAAACTTTTAGCGAGTTACTTAAGAAGTGGTGGTAACGACTAAGAAACCGTGCAGTATTCAGCGTTTTGCTATGTTTTGCTGTCAAATAACTCTCCATGCAAAAATACGCAATATTCTTAAACGAACATAAAGATTTTCGCTATTTATTATTCTCTTCTATTAAGTCCCATAAACCGACAATTGAATCAAAAATCAACAATAGAAAGTATATAAAAGTGAATACAGTAACACTATTTGATAAAATAGTTATCCATTGCATGCATTCTGTAGATATAACACTACTGATTGCACCGCGAACAATATAACAAAGAAAAGCAACGAAAATTAATAACATTTCTATTATCAGATCTTTTTTCATGCTATGTAATACATCTTTTATATTGCCACCTTTTTGATTTTTGAAAACTACAAGTTCTTTCAAAATTAGTGCGAGAATTGTTACATAAAAAGCTAATATGGTAACTAACAATGGTATTATATTATGGCTGATTTGCAAAATAAAATCTGTTTCATCACCACTATAATTAGAAAACCAGCCAATTAGAAGTGATAATGAAATATATCCGATATATCTAAAAAAATGATTTACTCGATTCATTATTTTGCGGCATTAAGTAGCTCTACAATTTTTTCAAATCTATTTTGAAATAAATTATCGCTTTGCATTTGTACTTCAAGATCGTCAATTTCAAATTTCTTTGTCGTTTCACCAGTTTTTACATATCTACGTAAACCTTTTGCTTTCAAAGTAATGACATTTCCACTATCAGCAGACGCATTAACTAAACCATTCAACTCTTCATTATCATTTGATAATAACAGTTGTTCAGAATCTGACGACTTTAGCTCAAATGTCGTACTTTTACTATTCGTAATTTTGCTTTGATTACTGATTAATGCATTGATACTTTCGGAAACTCGCGGTAAATTAGGATATGAGAAGTGAAATCTAACCATAGATATCCCTTTGGGATATTGCTCTAGAAGTTGCCAAAATTCTGTTTTCTGATATTCTTTTTTTATTGATATTGTTAGCCCATAAGTTTTTAATGCTTTTTTCAAAGAGTATTCCATTATATTTCGGACAACATCCGTTGTAGAAAAGGCTGTAGGATCATCTTCTATAGCAATATGTTGTACATCTTGACGATTATCAATAATAACAAAACAACTCGGAGAATAATGGTGTTTTTTCTTCTTAAAATTTTCTTCGAGACTAAGTTGTTTATTATTTGCAAGTTTCAATATGATAATTCCATTACTGTTATAACGCAATTGATGTTCAAAGACACCTTCTCTTTTGCTATTAAATTTGAAGTTTGCATTTAATATTATTTCTTGTAAATAGGTTTGTTTTGATTCCATACGCTGCTCAATGTCGGGCGTAGGTTGAAACAAATTAGCTCCATCATTTATAATTGGTGCAAATTGATAAGTATATAATATATAGCTTGCCATAATCGTTTCTTACACATTGTGTTTATTCCCTAAAGGTTTAATCCATTATCGAAATCTGCTTGATATTGAACTGGGATTGTTTGTCTTATTCTTATTATATCCTGATTCTTCCCATAGCTAAAACCATGATTAGTACAAATATTCTCAACAAATTCATTACAATTTATTCTACTTATTACATCGCCTCCATTACCTGCAGTCATGGCGAGTTGTCCAATATTAGGCATATTGGATATATGTACTTGAATGCGACCTTCACTTCCCCAAGCACCTTGATTTTCATTATGTTCCCAAACGATTGATGTACTGCCATCAGATTTGGCAAGATATCCTAAGAAAGTGTAGTATTCATGTTCATTGGCAAATTGTATTTGTCCTTTTGAACCAAAACTTGATTTATACATAGTTATGCTGCGTTATAAATTTGAATTAGTTTTGTTTTTATCTCTCCGAAAGTCAGGCTTGTACTAAAATCAGTCGTTAATCCAGTGTTTATCACATATACAAATGATTCTTTTCTATAATATTTATCTCCGACAAGCCGCAAGGAATTTTCAATTGTATCAGCTTTTGCCAATAAGCAAACTAATTGATAGTCCCTGTTTATTTGTTGAGTTTTATTGTTTGGATGCGCCTTTGTATTATGTTGGGTCGCAGTCAGTAATATCAAATTTTCAACATAATGAGCAATCTGCGGGAACTGTGATTTTGGAAAAATGTGATGCACTTGTGTAGCCTCTCCATTACCCCAACTGTCATGAACTTCGCTCACTGTTTGGATTTTACGAATTAAGGCAATTGCTTTCTGTACATAGTATGTATTTATAGCCTCTTGCTTTTCTTTCTTTTCAGGTGTCATTGCCTCCTGGCGTGTTATAGTTTTATCTTTGCCCATATCACGCCAATTCTTTTTGTTATACATCAAATCAGAGTAATATGTAATCTTCCCATTACTTCCATGCAAATGATGCTCAGCAGCATACACATTAAATACCTTATGAAACATACGCCTTATGTCTAATCTTGAATGCGACGGAGTATTTCCATTTATCAATTTGAAATATCTGTCATAAATTTCATCTCTCGCCGCAATTGGATTATCTATGCTATCTTTCGCATATTCTTCAAAATACTTCATAAAGCCACTATCAGCCATGACTTTCATAAAGTAGCAGTATAGGAAGTTGTATGCGTTACGGTCTTTTCTTGAAATATAATCCAACAAATCTTCATTAGCAACAGAGAATGTAAGGGAACCATCCACTATTTCAACATTCAAGATGTGTGCATATGCTAACAATTTTAATGGCTGTGAAAGCACTTTATTATATTCATTATATGCTTTCTTGTCATTTGCCCATGGTTTATTAAATATTACTCTTGAATTTTGAATAAAATATTGTGTTTCCCATATATCATTAATGACAAAGACAGGCTTTGTTGCAACCATATTCATGACGCAGTCAGCCATAAAGCATACAATGTCCGGAGTACACTTTTGGTCTACAAATCTTGCATTATGAGACTTACGTATATCCAAATCAAATTGGTTAAGATAGTCATTTATAGTATCTCTCATACCCGTTGAGATTTAAGTTTTCCAAAAAAGAAAACGGAGTTATTGTCTATATTAAGAGAACGTGTCCCTAAATTTCTAGCAATTGCATAAAACCTTGTAAAGCTATCTGTTGCATAAAAAGCCAAATCTGCTTTAGAAACAGAATCAGCATCATTCACTAATGTCAGAATTGCAACAGAACCATCTGCGATACAACCTTTAGGCAAGAAACATGCCCGTGGATTATATGTAAGATTGGGTAATAGAATGCAATTAGTCTGATTCAGATATTTTGCGACATCTAAACCAGTTACATCATCAATATAGCTGTCATATTCAGGAATGTTGATGATTTCATTGTTCCCTATGTTTCGTGATTTCAAGACCCTTATTTTTCCATTACTCTTTGTTATTGATTTGGTAATGACTCTGTCTCTATATGCTCTAAACACGTTAAAATCCATCTTGTCGGCAACTTCGTCAAACTCATTGTTACGATAAATTATCCAATATGGGAATTTATCATCCATTAAATATTCCTGTTTATGTTCCGATACCGTATTTGTTATATAAGATTCGACAATTGTATTGCTTGGCTTTTTCTGTGTATCAAGAATGAAGCATATTGTTTCAATCTTAACTCCCTTAAATCCTTTTTCTCCAAAATCTATAATATGAGTCACTCTCTTTCCTTTCATCAATGAACGAGTCAAATTGAATTCAGGAGCATTAATCAAGCTTTTGGGCACAATCAATGAAACAACGTTTCCTATTTTCATTGCTTTTTCAATAAAAAATGAAAATATATTATTAGTGTCCTTATTATAGATGTTTGATTTATACTTAGACAATAAATCTTTTTCTTTTGTCAATTTCTTATACGGAGGATTACCTACTACAATATCGTATCTTTTATCGAACTCATGCAATAAGAAATCCGCATTGATGTAATTAATATGCACATTGGCAGGAATATTTATTTTATCTACTAATTCTTTTAAAATTTCAATACTTACAGTATCAATATCCACAACATCAATGTTTACTAAAGGAACACTTGAATATTTTTGAATCAAAGTCGGTAAGAAATTACCAACTCCAACAGATGGTTCCAAAATATTCAGTTCAGAATAATTTTTCGCATCTGGCAAGTTTTTAACAATTGAAAAGCAAATGTCCTGCCTTGTGTAATAGGCGGCATTGTCTTCTCTTTGTGCGTTTGCCAATTCCGCAATTTTAGACAAATCTGCAAAACTACGATGGTCTGCATTTTTTATATATTCCAATAAGCAAGATGGTGTGGTCAAGCTTTTCACTCCAATAAGTGATTTGATGTCTTGTTCAGACATTGTCGGTTTGCATAAAGCAGTACGTATTTTGTGTGCAATCTGCTGAAAAATAGTAGTTGGCACCGCTTCCCCTAAATTTTGTCTAATATTCATCTCTTCTTTTTTCAGAAAATCTTGTTTCTGCTTTTCCGAAAAAGCATTCAACTCCTTAAATGGAATATCAGTCCATACAAAAGAGGAGGGAACAGACATCATCAGCATCAATTCACGGATACTGAAAACTCTGTTGTCAGTAGGATGTACTGTGTTTTGGCTTGCCATGATATCATTTCGAGTATGAATGCAAGGAGCGACCTTATCCCAGCACTGACGAGTATATTTATCACCATTTTTTTTTGCATTATATACTACAATTCCATTTTTAATAGTATGTGGAATTTTAGATATGTCTGTATTATCAAACGCTGATTGTCCCTCCTTAATATCCGCAATCCACGCCTCCATATGAGGTGAATACTTTCTGAAATTATGGTAAATATCATTAGCAGATATTTCACCCATTTTTTTCAAGGACGGGAGATGCCCTATAACTTGACGTAATGTCCTTTCTGGTTGTTTGTCAGGATATAAATCAAAAGGCGTAATTTCTTTCATATCTTTTCTTACGCCAATAACGAGCGTACGAGTACGACTGGACGGATTTCCGTAATCTTTAAAGTTCAGGACTTGATATGATATGTTATAGTCTCCTGAAAGATTTTTGTCGATGGCATTTTTTATGGTTTTATCTTGACCATCAATGTCGGTACACACAGAGTTCAAGAAAGCACGAACATTCTCGTAAATAAAGAATTTTGGCTTAATTTTCATCGTCATTTTGATTGATTCAACAACTAAAGAATTGCGCTTTAGCTCATCTTTCTTTTTATGATTAGCAACCGACATTCCTTGACATGGCGGGGTTGCAATGAGAACATCAAGATCAGTAATATTATATCCTCTTTTCCAAAGGGCAAGTTCCTTCAGAACCTTATCTTTAGTCTCTTGTAACGTCATGTCTCCACAGATATAACCACTCTGATATACGCATTTATGATTATAGGTCTGTATTTTTAATCTTCGCTCCAACAACTCGACTGTTGCTATGCAGTAAAATCCCTCTTCTTTAAAACCATAACACCCCACACCAGCACTGCTAAACAAACTGATGTATGTTTTAAGACCATAAGTTGATTTAGCCTCTGACAATATAGCAGAAGCTAAATTAGGATTAATCATTTCATATTTCACTCTAGCCATATTATATATCTCGTTTTAGTGTCTCAACAACAAGAGATAATGCTTGAGGTGCTATTTTTTGTTCACTTGATACTACGGCGGACACCTGATCTGCAAGCCATAAAGTCAATAGCTGTTCAGCATTGACATTAAATAACTTAGATAAAATAGATACCTGCTCTTTTTTTGCTCTCCTCTCACCTTTCTCTATTTTGCAATAAGTTGCTGTATCAATATCTAAAGCCGCTGCTAATTGTCGCTGTGGCATCTGATTCTGAATACGAAGTTCTTTAATACGCTCTGAAAACATAAATTTTCACTTTTGTGTCTTGACATTATTCGGCAAAGATAGCGATTATATTTGAGTCATATGCTATATTTCCCTATCTTTTTTATGCTGACTTTTCCGACTTCGGAGGGAAAGATTTCAGCAAATTGTTTTGGGATGCCGGAAATATTTCGGGCAGCCCAAAACACAACTTGCTATGTTCGCTTGAACATAAAAATAAGATTGAAAAAACAGGTGAATTTTGTCCGAATTTTAGTATAGCCAAAAGCTATTGATATTGGATGGTTGCATATAACCAACAGTTCAATAACCCAACCAACCATTCAACCACATGGCCATCCAATCAGTCAGACATTCTTGCATTCATTAAATCAGTCAGTCGGAAATATCTACTACGGGAACAATAGGCAAACAAAGGTCGACGGCAGAAGAAGCCTGGCACTAACCTTCGGAACACGACAAAAGTAGAAGTTGGGGAAATGAAAGTGAAGCAGAGGGGCAATGCAATGGAAACCGTGCCACAAGGCAAGATAATCTTTTCTGGAGGGAGTGCAGTTTGCCGTTTGCCACCATTTCCATTTGTCTTATAAAGATGGCATCCCTTTATTTTGATTGACATTTGAATAGTACACCTTGGTCTGTTTAGATTATTGTTTGTTTTTTGACGATTCTTTTCCGTCAGTCGTTTGTTTCCGTAGCCGTCATCGTCCATTGTACAGACGTGAAAGTGGAAAGGTTTTCGGGCTGAATACGCTCCGTAGGAGGAAGATTCTGCCCGAAACGGCACAGCCGCCTGACCTTTCCACTTTCAATGAAGTCTGTACTAACTTAATGGACGAGCAAGGAAACAGGCGACTGACGGTTTGTAATTTTCATATCGACCTACAAATGCTTTTCTCCATATCTCCCAATTTTTCAGAGAGTTGTTCCATGTCCTGACTTATCTTTTGGGCGGTTATCTTTGCGTAGATTTGGGTCGTCTTTATATTGGTGTGCCCCAACAGTCTGCTTACGGTTTCAATCGGTACTCCGTTGGATAATAAAATGGTGGTCGCCGCTGAATGTCTTGCAACATGATAGGTCAGATGGGCTTTTATACCGCACAATTTGGCAATGGTTTTCAACTTCTTGTTGCAAGTCGTATTGCTCGGCATAGGGAATACCTTGTTGTCTTTTGTCATGCCTTTGTACTTCTCTATGATACGTCTGGGTACATCTAACAGACGGATATTAGATTCCGTGTTGGTCTTCTTTCTTCGGGTGATAATCCAAAGGTTTCCGTCAAAGAATGTCTGCAAATTGTCATTGGTCAGGTTCTTGACATCGGAATAAGACAAGCCAGTGAACGTGGAAAACAGGAACAAGTCCCTGACAAGTTCATGTGTCTTATCGGGCATCTCGGTGTCCATCATTGTGTTTATTTCCTCTTTCGTGACATATCCTCTGTCCACACTTTCGGGAGAGTTGATATACCCTGCAAAGGGATTGAAAGGAAGA
>ERZ791826.1784-NODE-1784-length-11281-cov-3.671299_pt1 | contig 11281 bp, 10 predicted proteins | sample MGYA00510297_ERZ791826 | MGnify/ENA primary metagenome ERZ791826 (study PRJEB30046, sample SAMN00792004) | human gut metagenome | study: EMG produced TPA metagenomics assembly of the A metagenome-wide association study of gut microbiota in type 2... | reverse complement strand
ATATAAAATATAATAGAAACCTCTATACAAAACAAAGTTTTTGTGCTAATGTTATGTAGTAATTGATACTACATGTAATGGAAAAAAATAACATATAAAAAGTTTTTGAATAACAAATTGTCGGACTATGGAGGTTATAAGATATGTACAAGATCGTGATTGACAGTTGTGGAGAACTGCCGGAAGATTTAAAAAAGGATGGACATTATCAGAATGTATCGTTAGAGTTAGAGGTAGATGGATGCTATATCCGCGATGACGAGACATTTGACCAGAAGGATTTTCTTCGCAGGGTAAAGGAAAGTGTTACCGGACCAAAGTCTGCATGCCCGTCTCCGGATGAATATATGAAGTCCTATGAAGGGGATGCCGATCATGTATATGTGGTAACTTTATCCGGCAAGCTTTCCGGATCTTATAACAGTGCCGAACTTGGAAAAAATTTATTTGAGGAGGAACATCCGGGCGAGAAGAAGATTTATGTATTCAATTCCCGTTCCGCTTCCGTCGGTGAGACACTGATCGGTATGAAAGTGCAGGAGTGTGAAGAGGCCGGTATGAGTTTTGAGGAAGTTGTTGCGGCAACAGAGAAATATATCAGTTCCATGAATACATTTTTTGTACTTGAAACATTAGAGACTCTGCGAAAAAACGGACGTCTGACAAATCTTAAGGCATTTATTGCAAATACATTAAATATCAAGCCGGTAATGGGTTCTACAGAGGAAGGATCGATCTGTCAGCTTGGTCAGGCGCGTGGCATGAACAAAGCGCTGGATAAGATGATTCAGGATGTGATTGCAAAGACAAAAAACTGTGAGAACAGGGTGCTTGCAATTTCACACTGTAATTGTCCGGAGAGAGCAAAAGCAGTAAAGGAAAAAATTGAAAAGATAGCAAAGTTCAAAAAAATCATTGTTACGGATACAGCGGGCGTCAGCACAATGTATGCAAATGACGGCGGTGTTATTATCGCAGTTTAATACGGCGGAATAAGTGTCAGTTACCGATCTGCCGGCGTATGAGGACTGCAGCATCCGTCAGGGAAAGGACAGTATATGAAAGAACTGACATATGAGGAAGTATTAGATCAGATCGAACATCAGAGACGGTTTGGAAACCGTCCGGGGGCAGAGGTATCAGCGCTGATGCTGGAAAAGTTAGGCAGACCACAGCAGAATATGAGTGTGATCCATATAGCGGGGACGAACGGAAAAGGTTCCGTCTCTGCTTTTTTGTGCTCAATTTTAAAGGAAGCAGGGATTCGTACCGGAATGTTTACCTCACCGCACCTGGTTGATTTCAGGGAGCGGATCTGTGTGGACGGACAGATGATATCCCGTGAAGAAGTGACAAAACTTGGAAACATGTTGCTTGAGGAGGACTTTGGGACAGTACCGACGATGTTTGATTATTGTCTGGCAATGGCACTGCTCTATTACAGGGACAGACAGTGTCAGGCTGCCGTGATAGAGACCGGGCTTGGGGGAAGATTAGATTCAACCAATGCAATCGGCGTGCCGGAGGTTACGGTGGTCACGAAAATCGGGTATGACCATATGGCGGTTTTAGGTGATACATTAGATAAAATTGCGGCGGAGAAGGCGGGAATTATCAAAAAGGGTACAAAACTGGTATTAGAGAGCCAGGAAAAAGATGCAATGGATGTTTTGCTGGAAACAGCGGAAAAAGAAGCAGTTACTGAGATAAAGATTGCGGATATGCATGACGTGACCGAATGCCGCTATGAAAATGGCAGACAGTATTTTTCCTATCAGAAATACAAAAATCTTGAGATGGCAATGCTTGGTGTCCACCAGTATGAAAATGCGGCTGCTGCGATCCTTGCCGCAGAAATTTTTCTGAAAGACAGAGGAATTTCAGATGAAAAGGCAGAATACTATATCAGAGAAGGAATCAAAAAGACAAGATGGGAAGGACGGATGGAGATCCTAAGCCGGGAACCGTTTTTTATGGTGGATGGTGCACATAATGGTAACGGAGTGGCGGCATTAGCGGAAAGTCTTCGTACTTTGTTTCCGGGAGAGAAGTTTCATTTTGTCATGGGAGTTATGGCAGATAAAAACTATGAGGAAATGATCGAGGAATTACTGCCGCTTGCACTGGATTTTAAGACGGTGACGGTAGAGTCAGAGAGGGCACTGGCGGCACAGGAGCTGTCGGAGAAGATCCGGGCAAAGGGAATCTGCGATGCCGGACTTTTACACTCTTTTGACGAACTGATGCCGGGACGGCTGGATGTGGCACACAAAACGATCGCATTTGGGTCTTTGTACTTTGTCGGGGAGATTGAAAAATATTTCCAAGATGTAACAAAAATCACAAAAAATTTACAAATTTACTAACTTTGCTTAACAGGTGGTTATAAGGAATTTTTTTGGCTATAATAATCGGTGTTGAAAAATAATGTGGATTAGAAAGAGCTGATAAGATGGTATTTAGCAGTTTTGAATTTTTATTCCGGTTTTTGCCGTTTTTTTTACTGATATATTATGTGACACCGCAGAAATGGAAAAATGCGGTGTTATTTGCGGGCAGTATTTTATTTTATACGGCAGGTGAGGCAGAATATGTAGTGCTTTTACTTGCTTCTGTGGTGATCAACTATGTTTTTGGCAGGCTGATGTACCGGGATACTTATGAGGGAAGAGGGAAAAAACAGCTGATTTTGCTGATCGTGGCGCTGTGTTACGACTTTGGTGTTTTATTCCTTTTTAAGTATAGCGGTTTCATGGATAAGCTGCCGCTCGGTATTAGTTTTTATACGTTCCAGGTTGCAGCCTATATCATCGATGTTTACCGGGGAAGGGTGCCGGTGGAAAAATCGTTTATCCGGCTTGGAACGTATGTGACGATGTTTCCACAGCTGATTGCCGGACCGATCATCAACTATTCGGAGGTCCGTATGGCTTTATGCAGCAGAACCGTTACTTTCGAACAGTTTGAATCCGGATTAAAAATACTGATACTGGGACTTGGTGCAAAGGTGATCGTTGCAGACCGTATTGGACTTTTGTGGAATAACATCCAGGCAATCGGCTTTGAAAGTATTTCAACACCGTTGGCATGGATGGGAGCGTTTGCATATTCGATCGAACTTTATTTTGATTTTTCCGGTTATTCTCTGATGGCATTGGGACTGGGACGGATGCTTGGATTTGAATTTCCGAAAAACTTTAAACATCCCTATATTTCAAGATCGGTATCCGAATTCTGGAGAAGATGGCATATTACGCTTGGACGCTGGTTCCGGGAATATGTCTATATTCCGCTTGGCGGCAACAGGAAGGGAAAAGCACGTACGATATTTAATTTATTTGTGGTATGGAGTCTGACTGCCGTCTGGCATGGGGCAGAGGGACATTTTCTGATCTGGGGAGCATCACTGCTCTTACTGCTTGCTTTGGAAAAAGCATTTTTACTGCAGTTTCTGAAAAAAAGCAAAATACTTTCCCATGTATATCTGGTGCTTGTAGTACCGCTTACCTGGATGGCATTTGCGATTGCGGATGTAGGACAGCTTGGTGTCTATTATGCAAGAATGTTTCCATTTTTCGGTGTGGGAGAAACGGTCAGACAGATGGATTTTTTGCAGTATCTGAAAGATTACGGTCCACTGTTTCTGATGGGGATTGTTTTTTCCACTCCATACCCGACAGCTTTATATAAGGTATTTGAAAAAAAATGGCTGGGGAGTCTGGCGGTGATCGTGGTGTTAGGATTAAGTCTTTATTATATGGCAGTTTCTACGAATAACCCGTTTTTGTACTTTAATTTTTAGGACTGGTGAATAAGCGTGAAAAAAATAATGAAATGCAGGGTTGCTGTCTTTTTGATCATTGGCTGGGGGGTACTTTCCCTGATCGGATATTTAAAAAAAGACGGGATCTATAAAAATTATTCCATCGATGTAAAAAAAACTCCGTATTTTGTATTGGTGTTAGACGGAATTCATGATAAAATTTATCCTTGGAGTAAAGAGTTGCCGGATCTGTTGCCGGATGGAACAAAACCACAGAACCAGGAAAGTGTCATTGCAAGTACGGAAACGACGGATGAGGAAAACGTGGCAGGGCAGACGGAAACAGTAATGCAGGATACAGAAACGGCGGCTGCAAAACCAAAGAAATTTATACAGGTGGATGACAGTTATTTTGATGATGCAGTTTTTATTGGAGATTCGAGAACGGTAGGTCTGCATGATTATGGTGGACTGGATCATTCCGATTTTTTCGCAACTGTTGGTATGAATATTTATGATCTGTGGAAAGATGCATTCTGTGAGGTCAACGGGAAAAAGGTGACATTAGAGGAAGCCTTGAAGGCAAAGCAGTATAAAAAGGTGTATTTTCAGATCGGTATCAATGAGATGGGACGTGGAACACTGGACGGGTTTATGAATGAGTATCAGAATGCAGTGGAGAAATTCAAAACACTGCAGCCGGATGCGGTCATTTATGTGCAGGCGATCATGCATGTGACCCAGAAAAAATCTGATTCAGATCCGATTTTTAATAATCCGGGCATTGATGCGAGAAATCAGCGCATACAGCAGCTTGCGGATGGTGTTCGTGTGTTTTATATTGATGTCAATGAAGTGGTGTGCGATGATCAGGGTGGATTAAAACAGGAGCTTACGTTTGACAATCTGCATCTGTACGGGTCGAAATACAACATCTGGGTAGATTTCTTAAAGACCAAAGGAATCGGGACAGAATGATGAAGTTTTGGGAAGACTGGAAAGAAAAACTGAAAAAATTTTTGAAAGCGGATGTGCTGGCAGAATGCAGGCAGCAGGTGGATCATGAGAACAGAGTCGTGCTCTGTGTCTTAAACAGTTCCATGGTGTGCCTGTCATTTATGCTGGCATTTTACATATTATGGAGAAAACAGGCAGACTATTACCATGAACATATGTGTATTTTATATGCAGCATTGTTTCTGATCTTACTGTTTGTTTCCTTTTATTCGAAAAGAGATTCAGGTATCCGTTTGTCTGTTTTGATCGCGGTCGAGTACGTTGCAACAGGTTCCTGTTTTGCCATGAATCATATTATATTTGGTGGATGGGAAAGCACAACGGCATATTATCTTCTGGTGGGACTTGCATTCTGTTTTCTGGTGCGTCCCATCCAGATGTATCTGATGCAGGCGGGGATCACCTGCATACTGGCGGTCAGTATGCGCTTGATTCACAGGCTGAACAGGATCAATATGAAGGTGAGCTGCAATGTCTGGCCGACCGCGTGGAAACGCCGGAAGAAAAGAAGCGGTTGTCAGAAGCTATGGAATTGTCGAATATCCGTGAACATTTAAAATCACAGGATGTGTATATCGTAGAGGTTCCGCTGCGTTCGAAAAATGGGAAGTACCGTCAGAAACAGATCCGCTGTATGTATTTAAATCAACAGACAGGTACACTGCTTTTAATGCTTTCCGATGTTGAGGACATTGTGAAAGAAGAAAAAGAAAAACAGGAGCAGCTGGAGAAAGCACTGAAGATGGCAGAGGCAGCCAATGAGGCAAAAACGAAATTTTTAGCCGGAATGAGCCATGAGATACGGACACCTATGAATGCGATCATCGGTTTAAATTCCATGATACGCTCATCGCTTGATGACAGGGAGCAGGTGCTTGATTATACGGAAAAACTGGATTCAGCATCCCAATATCTTTTAGCACTGCTAAATGATATTCTTGATATGTCGCGAATCGAGAGTGGCAGCATGAAACTTGCTATCCGGGCATTTGAGGGAGATAAGTTCTGGGATAATGTCAATATGTTAGCGAAGGCACAGGCAGTCATGGCAGGTGTCGGCTATTCTTTTGAAAGAAGAAAGAAAATCTCGGAAGTGTATATTGGGGATTCCACAAGGTTAGAACAGATCATGGTAAATCTGATCAACAATGCGGTGAAATTTACCCCCAAAGGTGGAAATGTCAACGTCTCTGTTGCAGAGCAGGAAACGGATGGAAGAGTACAGCTGACCGCAGTCGTTTCCGATAATGGAATTGGTATCGCAAAAGATTTTCTGCCAAAAGTATTTGAAATTTTTACACAGGAGCATGAAGAAAATACCCGTGTTTATGGAGGGAGCGGTCTGGGACTGTCCATTGCGCGCAATTATGCAAGGATGATGGATGGTGACATTACGGTAGAGAGTGCGGAAGGAAAAGGCACCGTGTTTACCGTGACCGCAAAACTTGATTTTGACCGCCGGAAAAAGGCGCGGAAGGAAAGAACAGAGAATATCAGTTTTGAGGGAAAGCGGATTCTGCTTGTTGAGGATCATCCGCTTAATGTCATCGTTGCAAAGGGACTTTTGGAAAAGAAACAGTTTGAGGTTGTCACAGCGGAAAATGGCAAGAAAGCGGTGGAACTTGTGCAGATGCCCCGGAATATTATTTTGATGCAATATTGATGGATATTCGCATGCCGGTTTTAGACGGAATTGAGGCAGCAAGACAGATCCGTGCTTTAGACAGAGCAGATGTCAAAGAACTTCCAATCATTGCAATGACAGCAAACGCAGGAGATGAGGACAGAAGACAGACGAAAGAAGCAGGGATGAATGAACACCTTGCAAAACCGATCGATCCGAAACTTTTATATACGACGCTGCAAAAATTTATTTTACCGTAAAAAAGTTATAAATGATTCCCCGATTACACATACTACGGAAAAAGATTGTGTGAAAGGGGATTTTTTTTATGTCATTAAAAATTAAGATCACAGATGTGCATGCAAGACAGATATTGGATTCAAGAGGAAATCCGACGGTGGAGGTCGAGGTGACTGCCGAGACAGAGACAACCGGCAAAAAGATCACGGCGAGAGAGTCTGTCCCTTCCGGTGCAAGTACGGGAAGATTTGAGGCAATCGAACTGCGTGATGGTGATAAAGATTATTTCGGCCTTGGTGTGCAGAAGGCCGTGGATCATGTAAACACAAAAATCCGGGAAATGCTGCTTGGGATGAATGTGTTAGAGCAGGCAAAATTAGACCGCACAATGGTGGAACTTGACGGAACCGATAATAAGGGAAACCTTGGGGCAAATGCGATCCTCGGGGTATCGCTTGCCTGTGCAAAGACGGCTGCAAAGGCACTGGATATGCCATTATACCGCTATCTTGGCGGAACCAATGCCAAAACGCTCCCGGTTCCGATGATGAACGTGATCAACGGCGGTGTCCACGCAAAAAATACGCTTGATTTTCAGGAATTTATGATCATGCCGGTCGGAGCACGCGGTTTCTCACAGGCTCTTAAAATGGGTGCAGAAGTATATCATTTTCTGCGCCAGATCTTAAACGAAAACGGTATGAGTACAGCAGTCGGGGATGAGGGCGGTTTTGCACCGGATTTTAAGAATACGGGAGAAGCGTTTTCTTATCTCTCAAAAGCGGTGGAAAAGGCAGGTTACCGTGTCGGGGAGGATATCGTTTATGCAATGGATGCGGCGGCGAGTGAACTGTATGACGAGGCGCGCGGCGTCTATGTATTTCCGGGAGAGTCAAAGGGAAATGGGGAAGAACAGGAGATCGCAAGAAGTTCTGAAGAGATGATCGCCATGTATGAGGAACTCGTGCAGCAGTTCCCGATCGTTTCTATCGAGGACGGATTGTTCGAAGATGACTGGGAAGGATGGCAGAAACTGACAAAGAGACTTGGTGATAAAGTACAGCTTGTCGGAGATGATCTGTTTGTGACCAATCCCAAACGTATCCAGTGCGGAATTAAACTTGGTGCTGCAAATGCAGTCCTTGTCAAAGTAAACCAGATCGGAACCGTGACGGAGTCGTTAAATGCGATTGAGATGGCGAAGTCAGCCGGATATCATACGGTCATTTCCCATCGCTCCGGGGAGACGGAGGATGCATTTATCGCAGACCTTGCAGTGGCGGTCAATGCCGGACAGATCAAGACGGGAGCACCGTGCCGCGCAGAGCGCACCAGCAAGTATAACCAGCTTTTACGCATTGAGGAGGAACTGGCAGAGGATGCGGTGTTTGTGCCGGAAGAAATCACTGAAAAGCAGAAAGCTGAAAAAATGGGTTGAAAAAAGGAAACGTCTATGTTACAATGATTAAAGTTGTGAGTTTGTAACCTAGGAGGGAACGATCGTGGCAGTTGTAAAAACAATTTTGACTGTAGTTTTTATTATAATCAGTGTGGCATTGACAGTTATCATCTTAATGCAGGAAAGTAAATCCGCAGGACTTGGAGCAATCGCAGGTGCAGCAGACACATATTGGGGCAAGAACAAAGGACGTTCCATGGAAGGTATGTTAGTAAAACTGACCAGAATTTTTGTTATCTTGTTTATCGTGATTGCAGCGGTATTAAATATGAGTATTTTTTAAGATGAATGGATGGCTGTCGCAGATGCGGCAGTCATTTTTTTCATAAGAAAAAAGGACGGGGTTTATGGAGAAAACAATTTTAGAAGAACGGAAAAAGACAATTTACCAGTTTATCTGCGATGAGTTTTATGTACCGATGAAAGCAAAGGAGATGGCAGTCGTTTTATCAGTACCGAAATCCCAGCGCAGTGAACTGCAGGAAGTACTTGACGCGCTTGTGATGGATGGCAGGATCGAGGTGACTTCCAAGGGAAAATATATCAAATCAGAAGGAAAATACTTAATCGGTACATTTACGGCGCATGCAAGAGGTTTTGGATTTGTCTGCATCGAGGGGGAAGAGGAAGATATCTTCATCCCGGAATCACAGGTGCATGGTGCGTTTCATATGGATACGGTTCAGGTGGCGGTTACTTCTGAGAATAGTGGGAAACGCAGGGAAGGTACGATTACAAAAATTATATCCCGCGGTACCACACGAATCGTATGTACTTATGAAAAAAGTAAGACGTTTGGATTTGCCGTGCCGGACAATCCTAAATTCGGTTCAGATATTTTTATTCCGCAGGAGCGTTCGAAAGGAGCTGTCAGCGGACATAAGGTCGTGGTCGAGATCACGGACTACGGCAAAGAGGGAAGAAAACCGGAAGGGAAAGTGGTTGAGATCATTGGTCATATCAATGATCCGGGGACAGACATTATGTCTATCGTAAAGGCTTACGACCTGCCGGTAGAATTTTCAGAAAAGATCATGCATCAGGTGGAAAATGTCTCGAACGATGTCAGCACCGCAGATATGGCGGGACGCATGGATTTCAGGGACTGGCAGACGGTCACGATCGACGGGGAGGATGCGAAGGATCTTGACGATGCGATCACATTGACAAAAGAGGGAGATAACTATAAGCTTGGCGTGCACATTGCGGATGTTTCAAACTATGTGCAGGAGCACAGCGCACTGGATGTGGAGGCATTATCCCGCGGTACATCTGTTTATTTAGTCGACCGCGTGATCCCGATGCTGCCGCATAAATTGTCAAATGGGATCTGTTCTTTAAATGCAGGCGAAAACCGTCTGACCTTAAGCTGTGTGATGACGATCGATACAAAAGGAAATGTGATCGATCACACGATTGCAGAGTCCGTGATCAAAGTAGACCGCCGCATGAGTTATACCAGTGTGAAAAAAATCCTTGAAGATCATGATGAAAATGAAATCAGAGAGTATGAAGAACTGGTTCCGATGTTTGAACTGATGCAGGAACTGGCTGCGATTCTGCGCAAAAAACGTATGAAGCGCGGCTCGATCGATTTTGATTTTCCGGAGACGAAGATCGTGCTCGATGACAAGGGAAAACCGGTCGAGATTAAGCCTTACGAGCGGAATGTTGCAACGAAGATCATCGAAGATTTCATGCTGATCGCCAATGAAACGGTAGCGCAGGATTATTTCTGGCAGGAACTGCCGTTTGTATACCGTACACATGACAACCCGGATACTGAAAAAATCAAGAAGTTATCGACATTTATCAATAATTTTGGTTATTCTATCCATATCGGACAGGACGAAGTGCATCCGAAAGAACTGCAGAAGCTGCTGCAAAAGATCGATGGAACGCCGGAGGAGGCACTGATCAGCCGGCTGACACTGCGTTCCATGAAGCAGGCAAAGTATACGACCATGAGCACCGGTCATTTTGGACTGGCAACACCTTATTACTGTCATTTTACATCACCGATCCGCAGATACCCGGATCTGCAGATCCATCGTATTATCAAGGACAATCTGCGCGGACGGATGAATGCAAAGAAAATAGAGCATTATGACAAGATCCTGCCGGAAGTTGCGAAACATTCGAGCGAGATGGAGCGCCGCGCGGATGAGGCTGAGCGTGAGACCGACAAGCTGAAAAAGGTGGAATATATGTCAGAGCGTATCGGTGAGGTGTTTGAGGGTGTGATCTCCGGCGTGACCGAATGGGGATTTTATGTGGAACTTCCGAATACGGTGGAGGGACTCGTACATGTGACAACACTTGTAGATGATTATTTCCATTATAATGAAAGTACTTATGAGTTGGTTGGCGAGGTGACGAACATCCGCTATAAACTAGGACAGCGCGTACATGTCATGGTGACAGGAACTGACAAGATACTGCGTACAATCGACTTTCGTGTGGTGCGGGAGAATGAGGAAGAATAAAAAATCATCTTGCGTTCCCCGGCATTTCGGGGTATACTATACAGGCTGGATATTGGATAAGAAAGGAAGGGCATGATGGCAAAGACAGAAAAAAAACTGATTGCGAACAACAAAAAAGCCTACCATGACTTTTTCTTAGAGGAGCGTTATGAAGCTGGCATTGAGCTGCATGGCACGGAAGTAAAATCCATGCGCATGGGAAAATGCAGTATCAAGGAAGCGTTTATCCGTATCGAGAACGGAGAAGTCATTATTTATGGCATGCACGTCAGTCCCTATGAAAAGGGAAATATATTCAACCGCGATCCGCTGCGTCCGAAGAAGCTTCTGATGCATAAGTCAGAGATCCGCAAGCTGGTCGGAAAAATCGCAGAAAAGGGTTATACTTTAGTGCCGGTTGAGGTATACTTTAAAGGAAGTCTTGTGAAAGTTGATATTGCGCTTGCAAAAGGTAAGAAGCAGTATGATAAGCGTCAGGATATTGCAAAGAAGGATATGCGGCGTGAGGCGGAGCGAGATTTCAAAGTAAAGAATCTGTACTAAAGAAATTTATGGAAAAAGAATGGATGATGTGGTCTTTTTGATTCACAGGAAATGATATCTTGTGTGTGAAAGGGCTGCATCTGAAATATATATTTATGGGCTTGTAATGGTTTCGACAGGGATCATGAAGCTGGAGAAGCGAGTCGCAC
>ERZ791826.1771-NODE-1771-length-11390-cov-2.291045_pt1 | contig 11390 bp, 9 predicted proteins | sample MGYA00510297_ERZ791826 | MGnify/ENA primary metagenome ERZ791826 (study PRJEB30046, sample SAMN00792004) | human gut metagenome | study: EMG produced TPA metagenomics assembly of the A metagenome-wide association study of gut microbiota in type 2... | reverse complement strand
CGGCATGTATCCGGTTATGGTGATCGATCTGATCGAGCCGAACGACACCACGAAACAATACGCTAAGAAAGTATATGAATTCGGACGCATCGACCGTCTGAAGGAGTTAATATAGTGTCGAACAAGACTACTATGTAGATGGAAGATGTATGTAGATATGATTCTAAGACAGACCGTTGAAGCACGCTGGCACTTAACGAACGTAGTGAGTTTAGTACCATTGCGTGCTGAACCGAGCGAGAGCGTGTCTGTGTAGAATCATATCTACATACATCTTTGGAATAAAATATATCTTGTTCGATACGAGAATAATATGGAGGACAGAAAAATGAGTAACATGAATTTGCTGGTTGTTATTTTGAAACATGAGGATCTGGTAAGCGAGATCTGTAAGGAACTGGTAGAAGAAGGGATTCATGGAGGTACGATCGTTGATGGTACCGGTATGGCGAGTGTTGTCGAGAAGATGGATGACCTTCCGATCTTTGGAATGCTTCGTTCCATCCTTGCGGATGATGACGATCATGAAGTGGTAAAGATGATGTTCTTTGTCGTAGATGATGAAGAAATGAAGAAGGCACGCAAGACGATCAACGATGTGATCGGACTGGACAAGCCGAACACCGGAATTATGTTTGCACTTCCGGTATCATTTGTGGAAGGCTTAGGTGCGTAATCATGGATTTGAATATTTTAACGTATTTAGGGATTATGTTGCTTGCAGCACTGATCGCAGGCAAGATTGTCAAGCAGATGAGACTCCCGAATGTGACAGGATACCTGGTAATCGGATTGCTGATTGGTCCGAACTGTTTGAAGATTTTGAGTGAAGAATTGATTGACAGTATGGACCTGGTGACAGAGCTGGCGCTCGGATGCATTGCTTTTTCGATTGGTGCGGAGTTTAAAACAACCTTTTTGAAGAAAGTAGGGAAAGCCCCGCTCGTGATAGGAATTACAGAAGGTGTGGGAGCAGTACTTGTTGTAGATACAATTCTGCTTCTGCTCGGATATAATGTCAGCTTTGCACTGGCGCTTGGCGCGATTGCATCTGCGACGGCGGCAGCATCTACGATGATGATCGTGAAGCAGTATAAAACAAAAGGCCCTGTGACAAACACCCTGCTTCCGGTCGTGGCACTTGATGATGCGGTGGCATTGATTGCATATGGACTTTCGATGGCAGTAGCCAATGTGATCAGCTCAAGCGGAAGTGCACCGGTAAGCAAGCTTCTGATTGCCCCTTGTGTCGAGATATTCGGCGGTTTGTTATTCGGCGCGGTGCTTGGTGTCATCATGGCACTGCTGGTGAAGTTTTACACCGGTCGGGGCAACCGTCTTGCAATTACGATCATGATGATCTGTCTGTGCGTGGGCGTTTCTGATATGGTAGGATTTTCGTCATTGCTTGCATGCATGATGCTTAGTACGATCTTTGCGAATATTTCAAAGCAGAACGACAAGATCTATGAGCCGCTGGACCGGATCACGCCACCGATTTACATGATGTTCTTCATCTTGTCCGGAGCATCGCTGGATGTCACGGTCATTGTATCTGTCGGAGTTGTTGGAGCGGTCTATGTCGTAGGTCGTATCATTGGTAAAGCGCTGGGGGCAGCGTTCGGGGCGAAGATCTCGAAGGCGCCGAAGGTTGTCCAGAAATGGCTTGGTCTGACGCTTGTGCCGCAGGAGGGCGTGGCGATTGGTCTTGCCACATCGGCAGGTAAATCGCTGCCACAGTATGCCGCGCAGATCCAGACGATCGTGTTGTGTGGTGTTGTTATCTACGAGCTGATAGGACCTGTCATTACGAAGCTTGCATTGAAGAAGGCAGGGGAACTCGTGGAGGAACCAAAGAAAAAAGCCAGTGCGAAAGCGTAAATAAGTGAAATAGAAAGTAATAAACGCAACTCATTTTTCATATATATAACCAAAGCAAGTGGGTATGGCGGTCTGCCACACCGGACGAATGGGAGTCTATATGGAAAAACGGGTTGCGTTTTGTGTTTTAAAGGCACTGGTTGCAGCGTACATTGTGACCGGGCTTTTGCTTTTAATTCTGGCATTTGCATTGTATAAGCTGGGATTGAGTGAGAATGTTGTAGAACTGGGTGTTGTGTTTATCTATCTGCTGTCGAGTGCCATCGGCGGATTCTTCATCGGTAAATGCATGGAAGTAAAGCGGTTGTTGTGGGGCGTGTTGCTCGGATTGTTCTATGCGGTGCTCCTGCTTGTGTTATCTTTGATCGTGCGTGGAAATGCACAGGGAATCATACAATCCGGGTTGCTTAATACATTCATCTGCCTCGGTGGAGGGGCAATCGGTGCATTTCTGTCATAAAACATGGCAGAAATGCGTATTTACAAGTAGAATGTAAAAAAATAATGATGACAAATGACAGGACATGTGATAAAATATCCATTAATAATGCTAGTAGGAGGCGATAAAGATGAAGAGAATCAAAACTTTGACAGAAAAGACAATGAAGAGCACTGTAGTTAAGGGTGGTTGCGGCGAATGCCAGACATCTTGCCAGTCAGCATGTAAGACAAGCTGTACAGTTGGTAACCAGAGCTGCGAGAACAACTAATTACAGATAAAGAAAGTGTAATACATACACTTCGCACAAGAAAAGGGGATATCCTGCGATGTCCCCTTTCCTTAATGAATAAGAGAAATAGGAGTGACTAAGAAAGTGGTACACCAGTACAAGAACAATGGGTATAATAGCGTGCTTGATGTGTGCAGCGGCTCCGTACATGTAGTGGATGACCTTGTATATGATATGATTGCGATGTACAAGGATAAGAAATTCGAAGAGATTGAACAGGCAATTTTAGAGAAGTATGGAGATACCTATAGTAAGGAAGATATCAAGGATGCGTATTCCGACATTTCCGAGTTAGAAGAAAAGGAACTGTTATTCACGGAAGATGTGTTCAAGGATGTCATTATCGATTTTAAGAAGAGAAAGACCGTAGTCAAGGCGCTTTGCTTACATATTGCACATGATTGTAACCTTGCCTGCAAGTATTGTTTCGCAGATGAGGGAGAATATCATGGTCAGAAACGGGAACTTATGAGTCTGGAAGTTGGCAAGCAGGCGATTGACTTTTTGATAGAGAATTCCGGAAACCGTGTAAACCTTGAAGTTGATTTCTTCGGCGGTGAGCCGTTGATGAACTTTGATGTGGTGAAGGAAATCGTAGCATATGGACGAAGCAAGGAGAAGGCGGCAAATAAGAACTTCCGTTTCACCCTGACGACAAATGGTATGCTGTTAAATGATGAAGTCATTGATTTCTGCAACAGAGATATTTCAAACGTTGTATTGAGTCTCGACGGCAGAAAAGAGATTAATGACATGATGCGGCCAACCAGAAATGGAAAGGGAAGCTATGACATTATTGTGCCGAAGTTCCAGAAGTTCGTGGAGAAGCGCGGCGATAAGAGCTATTATGTGCGCGGTACATTTACGAGAAACAATCTGGACTTTACGAAGGATTTTGAATTGATGACCGAGCTTGGATTCAAGGAGATTTCCATTGAGCCGGTTGTCACACCAGATGAGAATGATTATGCGATCCGCGAGGAAGATTTACCAACGATTTTCGAGCAGTATGACAAGCTGGCAGTTGATCTGATCCGCCGGCAGAAGGAAGGAAAACCAGTGACATTCTTCCATTACAAGCTCGACTTAAATGGTGGTCCGTGTGTGTACAAGCGGCTGTCTGGATGTGGTTCCGGTACGGAGTATCTGGCAGTGACACCAACTGGAGATCTGTATCCGTGTCATCAGTTTGTTGGACACGATGAGTTCAAACTGGGTGATGTATTCCATGGTGTAGAACGAAACGATATCGTGGAAGAATTCAAGCTTTGCAATGTCTATGCCAAGGACAAATGCAAGGATTGCTTCGCAAGATTTTATTGCAGTGGCGGCTGTGCAGCGAATTCGTATCAGTTCCATGGCAATATATTAGACGCATACGATGTGGGTTGTGAATTGCAGCGGAAACGTGTCGAATGTGCCATTATGATGAAAGCAGCTCTGGCGGATGACGAAGAAGACGAAGCGGCAGAGTAAAATAAATGAAGGAGAGACAAAAAGATGAAGAAAACAAAAAGAAAAGCAGTCATCAATCTGATTATTTTCTTCCTGCTTCTGGCTGGCGGTATCTATATGGCAATCGCTGGTGTAGGACAGAATGAATCCGGTAAAACTGCGAATGTTCCGTTGGGACTGGATCTGCAGGGCGGTTTGTCCGTAACCTATGAGATTCAGGATGAGAAGCCGACAAGCGACGAGATTAAAGCAACTGTGGATAAGCTGCAGCGAAGAGTCGATGCGTACAGTTCAGAAGGTGAAGTGTATCAGGAAGGAAATGACCGTATCACGGTTGAGATTCCTCTGAACACAGAGAAGGTAGATGCGCATGACGTATTGGATGAACTCGGTCAGCCGGGACAGCTTCTGTTCCTTGATTCCGAGAACTATACAATCTGGCAGCAGAATCAGAACAATGGTACGAACGATGCATACGAAGCAGTTCTGACAGGTTCTGATATCAAGAACGCACAGGCAGGTGTGGACGACAGTGGTACAGTGAAGGATTATGTTGTACAGCTTCAGTTTACAGATGAAGGTGCGCAGAAGTTTGCAACTGCAATTGCAGCCAATATTGGAAAGCCAATCTATATCATCTATGATGGAGCCGTTGCAAGTGCTCCAACTGTACAGAGTGCAATCACAGATGGTAATGCAGTTATCAATAAGATTTCCAGCTATGATGAGGCAGAAAGCCTTGCATCAACAATTAAGATTGGTGCGCTGCCTCTGGAGTTGAAGCAGATTCAGTATAATATCGTTGGTGCAAAGCTTGGTCAGAAAGCAGTATCAACAAGCTTGATCGCCGGTGCGATCGGTTTTGGCTTGGTATGTATCCTGATGATTGTACTGTATCGTTTCCCAGGATTTATTGCCAGCTTAGCACTGACAGGTTATGTTGTATTGATGCTTTTGATTCTGAGCATCCGACACATCACACTGACACTTCCTGGTATTGCAGGTATTATCCTGTCAATCGGTATGGCAGTGGATGCGAATGTCATCATTTTCACACGTATCCGTGAGGAGATCTCTGCAGGCAGCGGTGTGCGTGCGGCAGTGAAGGCAGGTTTCTCCAAAGCGCTTTCCGCGATTTTGGATGGTAATATTACAACTTTGATTGCAACCGTTGTTTTGATGATCCTTGGCTCTGGTAGTATCAAGGGATTCGCGGTTACATTGATGCTTGGTATTGTCCTTTCTATGTTTACCGCATTGTTTGTGACAAAGATGCTTTTGAATTCGTTCTTAGAGCTTGGCGTACAGAATCCAAAGATGTATGGTAAGGCAAAGGAGCCAAAGATTCACGGATATGTAAAGAACTTCAAGATTTGTGGTGTTGCTTCTTTGATCGTGATCATTGCAGGACTTGCGTTCCTCGGTGTAAACCATTCAAGAATTGGCAAGTCATTAAATTACAGTCTGGAGTTTACCGGTGGTACATCAACAACTGCTACTTTTGCAGAGGACGATGTATATACACTGGAGCGTGCAGAGTCTGAGGTTGCACCAGTGATAGCAGAAACAGCGGGTATTGATGCTGGAACGATTCAGATTCAGACAGTAGAAGGAAACAATCAGGTTATCTTCAAGACATCCGAGCTTACAGAAGAGCAGAGTGCAAAGATTGACGACCTGTTGAAATCACAGTTTAAGGCAACAGAAGTGGACAACCAGAGTATCAGTTCTACCATCAGTGGTGAGATGAAGAAAGATGCAATCGTAGCGATTGCAGTATCTTCTGTATTGATGCTTCTGTACATTGCGTTCCGGTTCTCTGACGTGAAGTTTGGTGTCAGTGCGGTGCTTGCTCTTGTACATGATGTATTGGTTGTATTTGCGGCATACTCCATCGGAACACTGTCCGTTGGTAATACATTTATTGCGTGTATGCTGACAATCGTAGGTTACTCGATCAACGCGACAATCATTATCTTCGACCGTATTCGTGAGAATATGCGGACACAGGATAGTAAAGAAAGTCTGGAAGAGCTTGTCAACAAGAGTATCGGACAGACATTTACAAGAACAATTTATACATCCCTGACAACCTTTATCATGGTATTTGTATTGTTCGTGATGGGCGTAACTTCTCTGAAAGAATTTACATTCACATTGATGCTTGGTATCGTGTGTGGTGCTTATTCATCTGTATGTATCACCGGACCACTCTGGTATACAATGAAGAAGAAATTCTCCAAGAAAAATGCATAAGTAAAATAAGGTGGGGCTGTTTCGGCAGCCCCATTTTTAAGTGAAGAAGAGAGGAACACAGATATGTCGGAGTACAAAAAAGAAGAATGGCGGGTGAAACAGCCAGCCGCAGATATCCGCGCACTGGCAGAGCAGTTCTCGATCAGCCCGATATTGGCGCATATCATCGTGAACCGGGAGATCACGGAGCCAGATGCGGTTGCGTGTTATCTGAGTGATGATCTTGCATACACTCATGATCCAGCGTTAATGAAGGACATGGACAAGGGCTGCCGGATTATGAAAGAAAAGATTTGGGCAGGAAAGAAAATCCGTATTATCTCCGATTACGATGTAGATGGCATCACATCGAATTATATTCTGTATCAAGGGCTGCAAAAGGCAGGGGCAGATGTCTCTTATGATATCCCACACCGGATCATGGATGGGTATGGGATGAATGTACGGCTGGTGGAAGCGGCATACGCCGATGGCGTGGATACGATTATCACCTGTGACAATGGAATTGCGGCGGAGACCGCAGTCACCCGGGCGAAAGAACTTGGAATGACGGTGATCGTTACGGATCATCATGAGGTGCCGTGCGAGGTGACGGAAAACGGAGAAAAAAATTATCTGTATGTGAACGCGGATGCCGTGATCGATCCGCACCGCCCGGATTGCGCATATCCCTACAAGGACTTATGCGGCGCTGGTGTGGCGTACAAATTCATCCGGCATTTATACCGGGTGACGGAGCTTCCGTGGGAAGACGAAGATGCCTATATGGATATCTTAGCGCTTGGTACGGTGTGTGATATCATGCCGCTCACAGATGAGAACCGGATCTTTGTCAGACAGGGACTGGAGATGCGGAGACTTACGAACAGTACGAATCTTGGAATCAATGCGTTGAAGAAAGCGTTAGGTCTTGATGGAAAGCCAATCGAGGTGCATCATTTGAGCTTCCGGATTGGTCCGAGTCTGAACTCGACCGGACGACTGGAAAGTGCGAAAGAGGGCGTGGAGCTGCTGCTGACCGATGATCCGGCGCGGGCGGAAAGCCTGGCACAGGATATGGCGAAGCTCAACGAACTGCGGAAGGAGATGACCGACCGCGGTGTGCGGGCGGCAACGGACTGGGTGCTAAAGGATATTCGCATGATTCCGACCGAAGATGGTGTGAAAGAAAAGAAAATCGGGGATGATAAGGTTATCGTCCTGTATATGCCGGGGATTCATGAGAGCATCGCGGGACTGATCGCGAGCAAGCTGAAGGAAGCATTTTACCGTCCGACGCTTGTTTTTACCGATGCGGAAAATGGACATGGACTGAAAGGCTCCGGGCGTTCGATTGAGACGTATAATATGTTTGATAAGCTCTGTGAACATAAAGAGTTGTTTGTGAAGGTTGGCGGACACCCGATGGCGGCGGGCTTTACGATTACGCGCGAAGCACTCGAACCGTTACGCGAAGCGTTAAACCGGGATTGCAATCTGACAGACGCGGATCTCGTCGAGAAGCTGTATGTGGATGAATCCTGTGCCATCAAGCAGCTGACATTGCCCCTCTATGAGGAGCTTGCAAAGCTGGAACCATACGGAACTGCCAATGTAAGACCATTGTTCGGTATCGTGAAAATGGGTATTCGATCGATCAAAATGGTTGGAAATGAAGGGCAATACGCACGTTGCACGTTTGTCGATGGCAATGGCACGCGCATAAACGGCATGGTATTTCGTGGAAAAGAGCTATTGGATAACATAAAAGTGTGGTTTGGAGACAAAGAATGTGATAAAATATTGAAGGGTTTACAAAACCATGCACTGATTGATATTCTGTATCATATGAAGAAGAACGAATTCAATGGAACTGTTTCGATTCAGATGGAGCCGGTATCAATCCGGAAAAGCGTATATTATGAAACATCAAAATAGAGCATACGTGAAGGTAGGAGGAGCGCAAATGAAGAGTGTAAAGGATTATATCATCAGTATTCCGGATTTCCCAAGTAAGGGGATTATATTCCGAGATGTGACAAGTGTACTGGAAAGCCCGGAAGGGTATGCACTGGCAATTGATGAGCTGAACAAGCTGTTAGATGGAGTGGACTATGATCTGATCGCAGGTACAGAGTCGAGAGGATTTATCTTTGGCGCACCACTTGCCTATATGAACAAGAAGGGATTTATCCCGGTTCGTAAGAAAGGAAAGCTGCCACGTGAGACAGTCGAGATGAGCTACGATCTGGAGTACGGTTCTGCAACGATCGAGATCCATAAGGATGCGATCAAGCCGGGCGACAAGGTTGTACTGGTCGATGATCTGATCGCGACAGGCGGTACGATTCAGGCAGCAGCCAAGCTCGTCGAAGAGCTGGGCGGTGAGGTAGTAAAGATGATCTTCTTGATCGAGCTGACCGATCTTGGAGGAAGAAAATTGCTGGAGGGCTACGATGTAGCATCTGTTGTACAGTACGAAGGTGAGTGATTTTTATGGCGGATACAACCTATAAGATACCACATGATACACTGAAAAAAGAAATCAGTAAACCGGAGGATTTTACGCCGCCGGAGGAATTGTATAAAAAATTGATTGCTACCATTCGCGCGTATCGTCCGACGACGGATCTGTCGGAGATCGAGAAGGCGTATAAGATTGCAAGCAAAGCGCACGAAGGTCAGAAGCGAAAGTCCGGGGAACCATATATTATTCACCCGCTTTGCGTGGCAATCATTCTGGCAGAACTGGAACTTGATAAAGAGACGATCGTAGCAGGAATCCTGCATGATGTTGTAGAGGATACGGTTATGACGCGGGAGGAGATTGCAAAGGAGTTCTCCGAAGAGGTAGCACTGCTTGTCGATGGCGTTACGAAGCTGACACAGCTCGATCTGTCACAGGATAAGATCGAGGTTCAGGCAGAGAACCTGCGTAAGATGTTCCTTGCGATGGCGAAGGATATCCGTGTCATCCTGATCAAGCTTGCCGACCGTCTGCACAATCTGCGTACAATGCAGTACCAGTCACCGGCAAAGCAGATCGAAAAGTCGCGTGAGACGATGGATATTTACGCACCACTCGCACACCGTCTTGGTATTTCCAAGATCAAGGTCGAACTCGATGACCTCTCCATGCAGTATCTCTATCCAGAGGTATACAAGAACTTAAAGGAAGAGATCACCACACGACTGAATGCGAGCGAGGATTTCATCGTACAGATGGTAGAACAGGTTAAGCAGTATATGAAGGAAGCTGGCATCGAGGCAGAGGTAGACGGACGTGTCAAGCATCTGTTCTCCATCTATAAGAAAATGATCACGCAGAATAAGACGCTCGACCAGATTTACGATATTCATGCAATTCGTATCAAGGTCGATACGGTACGGGATTGTTATGCGGCACTCGGAATTATTCATGAGAAATACAAGCCAATTCCGGGACGTTTCAAAGATTATATCGCAATGCCGAAAGAGAACATGTACCAGTCTCTCCACACGACATTGATTGGACCGGGCGGTCGTCCGTTCGAGATTCAGATTCGAACCTACGAGATGCACCGTACCGCGGAATATGGTATTGCTGCACATTGGAAATACAAAGAAGGCGGCAGTGGCAAGAACGATAACGAAGAGCAGAAGTTAAGCTGGCTCAGACAGATTCTGGAATGGCAGACCGATACGACAGATAACAAGGAATTCATGAACGCCATCAAGACAGATTTGGATCTGTTTTCAGATCAGGTGTATGTATTTACACCAGCGGGCGATGTCAAGAATCTTCCGGCTGGTTCTACACCAATTGATTTTGCCTACAGCATTCATACGGCGGTCGGAAACAAGCTGATTGGTGCGCGTGTCAATGGACGGCAGGTGCCGATCGAGACAGAGCTTCATAATGGTGATAGTGTTGAGATTATCACGTCGCAGAACTCCAAAGGTCCAAGTATGGACTGGCTGTCTGTGGTAAAGAGTTCACAGGCAAAGACGAAGATTAACCAGTGGTTCCGGCAGGAGAACAAGACAGATAATATCCAGCGTGGTAAAGATGCGATGGCGGCATACTGTAAGACAAAGGGTATCGTGTTATCGAACCTTTTGCAACCGGAACTGCAGGAAAAGGTAATGAAGAAATACAACTTCCTGACATGGGATGCCGTGCTTGCATCAATCGGACATGGCGGACTGAAGGAAGGACAGGTTGTCAACCGTCTGCAGGAAGAATACAAAAAAGAAGAAGCGAAGAAGATCACAGAGGAACAGATTGTTGACAAGATCAACACACCAGGCAGAGGCGAAAGTCACAAGCATGCCAAGGGTGGTATTGTAGTCAAAGGTATGGACGATGTTGCGGTGCGTTTTTCACGCTGCTGTGCTCCGGTACCGGGTGATGAGATCGTCGGTTACATCACGCGTGGACGTGGAGTATCCATTCATCGTACCGATTGCGTAAATGTCCTCTGCATGGATGAATTTGACCGGAAGCGTCTGATTGAGGCGGAATGGTCTGAAGATCTGTTGCAGAATCAGAAGATGTATATGACGGAGATTAACATCTACGCGAACGACAGTAAGGGACTGGTGTTCTCGCTGTCGAAGATCTTCAATGAGGAGAACATCAACCTGACAGGTATGAATGTCCGTGTCAATAAGCAGGGCAAGGCGACGGTTTCCGTGAAGTTTGAGATTCGCTCGAAGGAGCAACTCAACAAGCTGATCGCGAAGATCCGGAACGTGGAAGGGATCATCGATATCGAGCGTACGACGGGGTGATTCATAAATTTATAAAATGGTAGAGGAGTTGAACGCAAACTACGCAATTCTATGCAGACGCGCTCTCGCTCGGTTCAGCACGCAGTGGTACTAAATTCGCGACAAAAGATGCCGCTCATTAAGTACCAGCGTGCTTCAACGGTCTGCATATGAATTGGTAGTTTGCGTCCAACTCAATCTACAGATTGTGGTAGATGCAGTAATTTGTGAATATATATGCCATGTTAATCTTTACTGTATAAATATGTTTGGAACTTAGAAGTTCTTGATGTTCTGAGAATATTCAGCAATGTTTGAACACGATGTTCAAACAAG
>ERZ791826.1754-NODE-1754-length-11463-cov-3.140866_pt1 | contig 11463 bp, 6 predicted proteins | sample MGYA00510297_ERZ791826 | MGnify/ENA primary metagenome ERZ791826 (study PRJEB30046, sample SAMN00792004) | human gut metagenome | study: EMG produced TPA metagenomics assembly of the A metagenome-wide association study of gut microbiota in type 2... | reverse complement strand
TTGACCTAAATCTTCAATACCCATTTTTCCGAGGTCTAATTCCAATACTTTATCTGATACCGTTTTATCAAGAAGTTTTGACGCCATATCCGATGAAATCTTCTTAAATTCATTATACGGTAACTTTGTTCCGCCTGTAATTCTTGCAACTTCTCCCGGATACGAAGAATATGTAACAGGATTATTTTCTGTTCCTGAATCATTAGAACCAAGTTCTAACGATTTATCAAGTACATAATCCCCTCCGCGAAGGTAAACTGTTATTCCGCCGTCAGGATAATTTCCGGAAGATATAATTTCACGGACTTTATCTCTCGCTTTTTCAAGTGTTTTTAACGGTGAGTCAATCGTACCGTCATTTTCATCATTTCCAGTATTTGCAACATAAATTATATTTTTCAAAATAGGATTATCAATAATTCCGCCGTTATTATTGGTAAAGTTACCGACTTTAATCATTCGGCTTATTATAACGCACGCCTCTGCTCTTGTGGTATAACGTTCACTTCTGAAACTGTTATCTTCATAACCGTAAAGCAAATGCTTTGAATATGCCGCAAGTACATATTCTTTGTCTTTATTATAAATATCGTAATAATCCGAAATGCGTGAAATTAACTCATTTCGTTCATTTCCGCTAACTTCATCAGCACCTATAGCCCTAACGCATATCTTGGCAATCTCGCACCTTTTTATAGGACGATTATATTTGTCAAATTCATCTTTATAGATTAACTGTTTTTGCACTGCTTTTTCAATATAAGGTGCTGACCAGTTTTGAGGCTGAGGTGTAACCTCTATATCCATTGCGACTATAACCATTTTTATAAATTCATCAACGTTTACATTGCTGTCAGGTCGGAAAGCAAGATTATCGCCCTCTACAATCTTTTTATCTGTCAATTCATTTATAAATCTTAATGCCCAATGACCGCTTACATCTGTATAATCTGCAAATACAGATGTTGCCCCAAGCTGAATAAATATAATTGTTGCTAACATTATAGCAATCTTTTTCACAGCTAGTCCTCCCATATAAATTACTGTATTCCAAACGAACTCATTTCAAATTTCGGAAGCCCTTCAACAAGTAATGTTGCCGACGATGAAAGTTCCAAATTACCGTTATCATATGATACAAAACCTGGATCTGACGTTGAAACATAATTTCCCGACGCCGCTGTCAGCATTTGCGAACCTCTGAATCCTTCCTCATTTTGTGTACCGTTAAAATTACTTAGCGGTATTGCTATGTTTATTATCATATTATTTTTAAATTCATTTGTTTTCGACATATTCGGATGTTCATAAAAATAATTATACAGTTCCGGAAATTGTTTACCGTAAACAGGCAAATAATTTTCCATTTGCTTTTTCAAATCAGCGACTTTTGCACCGTTAATTGTATTTGCAACCTCAACACCGGAACTGTTTATTATCGTATCGGGATATAAAGTACCGTCATCGGCAGTTTCAATTTCTTTGTATTGAAGTGTGTTGAAATATGCCTCATTGCAATCCACGAACAAATTATTGAAAATTCTGTTTCGTGTGCCTTCAGCAGTTATTGCTCCGATGCCGTTATTTCCGTTACCGTTGCCGCCGTCGCCGATATTATAGAACAAATTTTCATATATATTAAGTCCGCATCCCCGATTATCTGTACGAATTGCTCTTACATTAATCTGATGTCTTCCATTCATTGAACTTTTACCTATATCGTGAAAATAATTATTATGAATTTTATTACCTCGTTCCCAAGGATAATTTGAATTGTTGCAATACAGAGCGTCCATATCGCTGAATTCTGTAACAAGATTATCAAATTCATTACCGTAAATATCGTTATTTACACCGTAGAATATCATTCCGGCATGCGGACCGTTATGTATATGATTGTTTGCTGCGGTTGCACCCACACATCTGTATCCGAAATCTATACCTGTCTTGTAACTTCTTTCAAGTCTGGCAAAGTTATAAATATCGTTATTTGACACAACAATGTTACTCGGTGAAAGCGTCTTATAATTTCCGCAACTTACAAATAAAATTCCGTCTTGTCCTACGTCGTGTATTTTACAATCACTGATTTTTATATCGGTTGAAGTGTCAAAACGTATTCCGTTTTCACCGAAACTGTTTATTTCACAATTAATGAATTGTATATTGCTATTATTCTTACCCGTTATCGCCGAACCGCGTCCACCTTTGAATATAAGATTTTCAAAAACTATATTCTTACTATTCTCTATTCTGAACATAGAGTTAGGAGCTTTTCCGCTTACATCCAATGTTGGTGTTGACATTGTGATTGTAAGTACGGAATCTTTTGGTGCATCCTCAGGTGGATAAAAATATAACATTCCGCTTTGTCTGTCAATGTAATATTCACCCGGTTCATCAAGTTCTTCCGGTACATTTTCAAACCTGTAATACGGCTCTGTATAGTATTTTTCCAAAGCCCCTCTGCTTAAATAAACACGTTTTTCCTCCGAATCAAATCTGCTTACAGGGTAATAATCAAATTCATAATTAGGTCCTATTGTTCCCGATAACCAAGCTTGCTCAGGTTTGCTCCATTGTGACGGACGGTCGTAATTCACTTTAAAGCTACATCCATTTGCAATTCCCGACTTTGTTCTTTTTCCGTATTCGTTAGAATCTGTCGGTTTTATCAGCCCTGTATATTCACCGTTCGGCCACCCTGCAAGCTTTTGAACTTCACCGTTAAGGCTTAATTCTGCCTGAGCCTCTTTTTCATCGGAAATAAGGTGTCCTCTTAATGAAATTTCTCCCAAATCCTCAATTTGTGCATCTTTTAGATTATATTGCAAGACACTTCCTGCATTTGGTTTATCAATAATTGCATTTGTAAAATTCGAATCGGCAATGTTCATAGCTGAAAGAGGAATATCAACACCTGCATTTATTGTAACCTTTTCATCTTGATATGCACTTATTTTAAGTAAAGAATCATCTTTTTGAGAATTTATAATCTTTATCGTGTTTGTTACACTGTAAGTACCTTCACGCAACAATATTTCAATTAATTTATCGGAATCTTCTCTCATCTCATTTGCAACGTCTATTGCTTTTTCCAATGTTCTGAGAGGTTCTTCCTCACTTCCGTCCCCACTGTCGTCACCGACAGTGGAAACGAAAATCTTTTGACCGTCCATTAATTGAAAGGGATTGATGCTGCTGCTCGAGGTACCATATTATTTAAGTTATCCCAAAGCATAACCTTTCCTGCGGCTGCACCTGCTGTTGTAAACTTATTAGGATATACTGATTGGTTTGCTTTTGTAATTTCGGTATCTTGTTTTACCGCAACGCTTATAAGCTTACCGTCACTGTCATATGCCGCAAAGATTACTGCATATTTACCGCTTGGCGCATTTACTACCGCTTTACCGTTTTCATATCTTATACTGTAACCTGACGGATCAGGTGTCGGTTCTTCGGTTGGTGCCGTAGTCGGTGTTGCTGTCGGTTTTGTCGGATCATCAGTCGGAGCCACTGTTGGCTTAATAGGATTTTCCGTTGGTGCCGCTGTTGGCTTAACCGGATTTTCCGTTGGTGCTGTTGTCGGTGCAACAGTTGGCTTAATTGGGTTGTCTGTCGGTGTCGAATTAACTACCTTACCATTATACCACTTTGTATTACCAAGAGCAACAAATGCATCTTCATCTGTAAATTCGATATTTCTTAACGGCTCTGATATTTTATCTTCTGCCGCAATCGGAATTTCTTCCCACTTTGTTTCAGCTGTTACGGCTACGTTATCTGTTTTATATAACTTGCCGCTTTCGGTTCCTACTACTATGTATTTGTCACTTGCCCCTACACCTACAATTTTTTCGCCGTCAGCGACAGTAATTTTTGCAATATTTTTTGAATCGGTTACTGCATACAATTTTTCCGAACCGTCTACCATAAAATATTGGTCTGCCTTTTCTGCATATAGTGCGTCATAAGGAGCATTTTCTGTCATTGTACCTGCATTGTTATTCTTTAAAGTCCAAGTATATTTTGGTGATGTCGCTTGGAAACTCAAATCATATGCTTTATACTTGTCACATATGAACATTGCAACATTACCTTCACTGTCTGCCGGTTTTGCAACCGCTACTTGTGCATAATATCCTGACGATTTAGGAATTACATATTTGTTATTTGCAAATTGTTTAGTCTGTAAATCCGCCGTTGCGTTAGCTGAATCTTGTCCACCGAATGCAAGTTGATTACCCGATGTTGTCAGCATTGTATTTGTAGTCCAATGCAATGCCGTATTTTCTGTCCATGTCACACCGTCTGTTGATGTGTATGTACTTGCCGCACCGTGAGCTACAAAAATATTATTTGCTTTCCAATATACTAACTGTTGTTGTGAATTTTTGTTACTTGAGATTGTTGCTTTTTCTGCTAACGGTTGATTTTCACTTGCCTTCCACGTTTTACCGCCATCTTTTGAATAACAAAGCTGAGCTTTTGTTCCGCCTTCATCTTTTGCCATTGCAACAATATTATTTCCGTTAGACGCAATATCTACAAAACTGTAACCTTCCGGTAAAAGTTCATCATTAGGTTCTTCCGTCGGTTCAATCGTAGGTGTTGCTGTCGGCACTGTTGTCGGTGTTACTTCTGGTTTATCCGTTGGATTTACTGTCGGTGTTACCTCCGGTTTATCTGTCGGATTTACTGTCGGTGTTACTTCCGGTTTATCCGTTGGATTTACTGTCGGTGTTACCTCCGGTTTGTCTGTCGGATTTACTGTCGGTGTTACTTTTGGTTCATCCGTTGGCTTTGCTGTTGGTGTTGCTGTCGGTTCAATCGTCGGTGTTGCCGTTGGTTCTTCTGTCGGTGCCTCCGTAGGTTCAACTATACTTTTTACAACTTCGCCTGTATATGCTTTTGTTGTACCTAAAGCAACAAAGTTATTTTTATCTATAAATTTGATGTTTTTCAATGGTTCTGCTGTTCCGTCGTCATATGCTGTCGGGATTTCGTCCCATGCTGTCTCTGTTGTCAATACAGTGTTATTTGTTTTATACAACTTGCCGTTTTCAGTTCCTACCAATATATAATCTTCATTTGTACCGACTCCGACTACTTTTTCACCGTTGGCTACAGTAATTTTTGCGATATTCTTTGAATCTGTTATTGCATATAATTTTTCTGAACCGTCTACGATAAGATATTGACCTGCCTCTTGTGAATATGTTGCATCATAAGGAGCATTTGTTGTTATCGAGCCTTGGTTATTGTTCTGCATTGTCCAAGTGTATTTTGGAGATGTAGTTTGAAAACTTAAATCATATGCTTTATATTGGTTACATATAAACATTGATATATTTCCGTCTTCAGCAGCCGTTTTTGCAACCGCTACTTGTGCATAAAACCCTGATGACTTAGGAATTGCATATTTGTTATTTGCAAATTGCTTTGCTTTTAAATCAGCCGTTGCATTTGCGGAATCTTGTCCGCCGAATAGAAGTTGATTTCCCGACACATCAATCATTGTATTTGTAGTCCAATGCAAGTTCTCGTTCTTCACCCACACAATACCGTCTGCTGAAGTATATGTACTTGCAGCACCGTGAGCCACAAAAATTTTATTTGCTTCCCAATACACTAATTGTTGTTGTGAAATTTTATTACTTGAAATTCCAGCAGCTGAATTTAACGGTTGATTTTGGCAAGGCTGCCACGTAGCACCGTTATCTGTCGAATAGAAAAGTCTGCCCAACGTTTTGTCTGTAGTCTTTGTCAATGCAACAAGCGTGCTACCGTTTGACGCAATGTCAATAAATTCATAATTGCCTGTGCTTATGTTCAAATTTGTAACTGTTGCTTCAGTCAAATTACTTTCGGCTTTCACATTTTCTGCCGCAATATTCATTACGTGCATACTGCTGAAAGCCAATGCCACTGACATTATAAGTGAAACTACTTTTTTCTTCATATTAATACTCCCTTCTGATTTAACTTTATACCACCCGTTTAATTAAGTTACTATTAGCCTTTTACCGCTCCGACTGTAAGACCTTTTGCAAAGTATTTCTGGAAGAATGGGAAAATGATAAGCATAGGACCTGCCGCAACCATACACATTGCAAAACGAATTGTTACTGATGGCAGATTTGATAAATCAAGATCCACTCCCGTTACAGGAGAACTGTCCGCCATATTCTTTACAAATTCAGCCTCACGCAATATTTTCTGCAATAAATATTGAAGTGAATACAAATTGCTTGATTTAATATAGATAAGTGCCGTGTTCCAGTCATTCCATCTTGAAAGAAGAGTCAACAATGATATTGTCGCTATTACCGGCTTTGAAAGCGGCATAACAATCTTAAAGAATGTCTGTAATTCACTCGCACCGTCAATCTTAGCCGATTCCATAAGTGCCTGCGGCAGTCCTTGGAAAAAGCTCCTTATAACTATAACATGAAACGCGTTTACAAGACAAGGTAATATATACACCCAAATTGTATCACCAAGATGTAGGTATCTTGTTATCCAAATATATGTCGGAATAAGTCCGCCCGAAAACAACATTGTAAAGAATATAAAGAATGTTGCTATCTTTTTATATTTGTAATTCGGTCTTGAAAGCGGATATGCAAGCATTGCCATTACCACTACTCCCAAAACTGTTGCAACTATCGAATAAATAATTGTCACCTTATATGAATCCAAAAGTTGCTGTGGATTTCTGAATACATATTTATATGCCTCTGTCGAAAATACTGACGGGATTAATTTATATCCCTCCGAGAGCAATGTCTGTTCATCCGAAAACGATGCTGAAATAATTAATACAAACGGAAGTATGAATACTAATGATCCCAGACAAAACATTATGTTGATAATTATGTTCGGAATTCTTTTGCTTTTTTTCATTTTCTTCACCCTCCTTTAGAATAACGAATTTTCCGGCGAAATCTTTTTAACAACTAAGTTCGTTGCTATTACCATAACCAAACCAACTGCCGATTGGAACAAACCAACCGCTGTAGTAATACCTATATCACTGCCTGTTCTCAATCCTCGATAAACGTATGTATCAATTATATCGGTTGTCGGATAAAGAAGTCCGACATCTCTCGGTATTGTATAGAACAAACCGAAGTCACCTTTTATTATGTGTCCTACGTCCAATATTGTAAGTGTTACCATAAGCGGTACAAGTGACGGAATTGTGATGTATAGAATTTGTTTAAATCTTCCCGCACCGTCAATCTGCGCCGCCTCAAAAAGTTGTTCGTCAATTCCCATAAGTGCCGCATAGTACATAATTGATTTTAATCCGACTGTTTTCCAAACATTGATTATCGGCAAAATGAATACCCAGTATTTCGGTTCCGAATACCATTGAAGTCCTTCACCGCCGAAGAAGCGGATTATCTTGTTTAAGATACCCATGCTCGGTTCAAGCAAAATGTATGTTATGTAACCTACAATTACCCATGAAAGAAAATGTGGCAGTATCATGCTTGTTTGATAGAATTTTAATGCTTTTCTGCTGCGTACTTCATAAAGAAGAATAGCAATCGTCACTGCTGCGATTAAACCAATAACTATAAACAGTATACCGTATCCTACCGTATTTCTTCCTATTCTCCAAGCATCCTGTGATGCAAAGAAGAATTTGAAGTTTTGAAATCCAACCCATTTACTTTTGAAAATTCCTAAGTTATTTCTGTAATCTTTAAATGCAATTATTATACCCAACATCGGTACATATGCAAATACCAGTAACAGAACTATTCCCGGTATCATTAATGCGGAGAGTTCTGCATTATCACGGAAGTCTTTCCAGCGATTCTTTTTTCTTACTGTATTTGCGTTTTCTTTCGGTTTCGACTTTACCTTAATCATTTCATCACCCTCTGTTTCTTTTTTATTTAATTATATTTTATCTGACGCCTGTTCATATTTCAAGTGCAAAAAGTTTACTTTGTGTTAATATTTTGACCTCTTAATTGTGCAATGTGAATATTATTAAATTTTATTTATATCTTTAATTAGCTATTTACACATACATTTTTATATTTTGTGCTTGAATAATTCAATTCTATATGTTACAATCATCTACGAAGAAATATGAAAGACAGAAAAGAGGATTTTTATGTTCAGTGTAATAGTTGTTGACGATGAAATGATGATTCGCACAAGTATATCCACATTCATAAATAACTGTGACGTTGGTTTTGAGGTCGTCGGAACTTTCCGTGACGGCAGTGACGCGATTAAATATCTTGAAGAAAACAATGTTGATTTAGTTATCTCTGATATAAGAATGGTACAGGTTTCGGGTATTGACCTTGCTCAATATATTTACGAAAACAAACCTTGGACGCAAGTTATTTTACTTAGCGGATATGCAGATTTTGAATATGCCAAAGCTGCTATTAAATACAACGTCAAAGAATACATAACAAAGCCGACTGATTTTGAAAATCTTAAAAATTCACTTATCAATATGAAGAATTTATTGACAGAACAAAAAAACAACAATATTAATTCTTTCTTTGATAACATTATGCACCTGTATGCAGAGATTGTTTCGATAAATTTGGCTGATGCCAAAGAAACGCTTTGCACTTTATTAGACGAAAATACGCACAAGAACGAAAGACTCGGTCAATATGCTTTCAATATATTTGAAATAATCATTGATAAGCTCTACGCTAATCTTAATATCAGAATATCAACCGAAAACGATGATTTTAATGACTTTCCCGATATTACAGATAATCAAAAGGTATATGATTTTTCAATAAAAATGCTTGAAAATATTATAAAACAACTTTCTGCAAAAAACAAAAAGACAGACAACATAGTTGTTGACAAACTTATTCAATTTATCAATGATAATTTTTCAAAGAATATCTCATTGCAAGACGCAGCCGAAAGCGTATTTTTTAATCCTGCATATTGCAGCAGATTTTTTAAAGAACAAACAGGTGAAAATTTCAGTAACTACCTGCTTAAAGTCCGTATGGAACACGCAGTTAAATTACTGAAAGAGAACAAAAAAATCAACGACATAAGCAAAGAATGCGGATACCAAAGTCCGGGATATTTCACACGAGTATTTAAAGATTACTATAATTGTACGCCAAGCGAATATTTACATAACTCATAATTAAATCGAAAGGAATATATTTGTTATGAACAAGATAAAAAACATATGGTTTAATATCAGACACTTTAAATTTAACAGTATATTTCTGCGTACATTTCTGTTTATAACAGCATTGACTGTTATACCGTTTATAGTGCTTAGCATTATGTTTTATTCAAATACTTTGAAAAACATTCGCGAAGAGATTACTTTGGAAAACTCTTATATATTTGATAATTCGGTGAATATTATCGACCGAACATTAATGGAAGTCGATACTTTAAGCAGTTCTCTCGCAAGTAATGAAAGTACACAGTTGTATACAATAAACAATGTCAGCACCGATTCATTTAAAACAATCTCACGACTTGCTAAAACCTTACCTATTATCTATCGATACATCGATTCGATTTACATATATTCAGAGCCGACTGATACTGTAATTATGGACAATAACAGTATTCCGTTGTCCGATTTGAGCGATACCGATTGGATCAGTGCTTATCATGCGGTTACATCACCTAAAGGCACGATAATTCCAAGAAGTAAAAATAACGTATATCCGCAACTTATCACGATTATTAAGCCGATATATGTTGCCGACGAAAAAAAAGGCGCAATTATTATGAACATAAACGCACAAAGCATTTATAATTCAATGCTTTATCAGCATTATAAAGACGACAGACTGTTTTTCCTTATAAATGCCGATAATAAAATTATCATTTCAAGTGAATTATCATACTTTAATACTTACCCTGACAATATTGGTCTGAATACGCTTACGATAGAATCTAATCCGAAAAACAGTGTATACGAAATTAATGACAAAAATTATGTTGTGCTATCCGGTGACAGTTCAATATCGGATTATAAGTATATAAGTGCATATCCTCTTGAACTTTACGAACATAAGTTATCAACTATGAAATTGCAAATCATCGGTATTTTACTTTTGCTTATGATTATTATTTTCATACTTGCTTATGTTGCGTCTGTCAGAAGTTACAGTCCGCTTAATGAAATTATTTCATTCCTTGATAATTCACAGCCTCCTGCCGACAGTATTGAGGAAGAAGATAAAAACGAACTTATGTATATAATAAACAGCATTCAGACGCATATCAACGACAAGACAAAAATGGCTGAAATTTTAGAAGAGCGTATGAAACTTCTTAGGAAATCACAATACGATATGCTCCAAACACAGATTAATCCGCATTTTCTTTACAATACGCTTGAAACAATTAATTGGATGGCTTATAATATGTCCAATTCAGAAAATCCGGTATCTAAATCACTGATTAATCTTGCAAGCTTTTTCAGAAATACACTCACTTCCGGTTATTTTGTTTCTATCGAAAACGAAATAAAATACACCAAAGAATACGTTAATATTCTTGCACTGCGTTACGGCGATTTATTTGATATAGAATGGGATATTGACGAATCGATTTTATCATATACGATTATAAAAATCTGTTTGCAACCTATTATTGAAAATGCCGTTTATCACGGAATAAAGCAGAAAAATGATAAAGGCTTAATAAAAATCAAAGGCTTGTGTGACGACAACAATATTATCCTCATCGTCAGTGATGACGGTGTCGGAATTGAAAAAAACGCTCTTGATGAATTAAATAAAACTCTTTCCGAGACATCTTTTACAAACGAAAAATCGCATATAGGCCTTTCAAATGTAAATCAAAGAATTAAAATTATATTCGGTGACAGCTACGGAATACACGTTGAATCAACAGTCGGTGTCGGTACTGATGTGTACGTAACTATTCCTAAAAAAGAACAATAAAATCACAGGCAAGCCTATTTTACGGCTTGCCTGCTTTGTTGTGTCATTATTTTGATTTATTTAATATTGCGGCTTTAACTGTATTTTTCATAAGCATAGCGATAGTCATAGGACCTACACCGCCCGGAACAGGAGTTATTGCACCCGCAACCTTTTCGGCACTTTCAAATTCAACATCACCGCATAGTTTCTTATTTTCAAGTCTGTTTATACCAACATCAATTACAACAGCACCTTCCTTTATCATATCACCTTTAATAAAGTTAGGTATACCGACTGCCGCTACAAGAATATCTGCATTTTTTGTTTTTTCAGCAAGATTCTTTGTCTTTGAATGGCATATTGTAACTGTACCGTTTTGATGTAAAAGCAGCATTGCTTGCGGTTTGCCGACAATATTACTTCTGCCGACTATAACACATTCTTTACCGCTTACATCTATACCGCTTTCTTTTATAAGCTCCATTACACCGGCAGGTGTACAAGGTACAAAATCATAATTGCCTACCATAATTTT
>ERZ791826.1740-NODE-1740-length-11547-cov-3.608249_pt1 | contig 11547 bp, 13 predicted proteins | sample MGYA00510297_ERZ791826 | MGnify/ENA primary metagenome ERZ791826 (study PRJEB30046, sample SAMN00792004) | human gut metagenome | study: EMG produced TPA metagenomics assembly of the A metagenome-wide association study of gut microbiota in type 2... | reverse complement strand
TTCCTTTTTTAATAAATGATATCCTAACATTTACTTTTTTAAGATTATTTATTAATACAACAATTATCATTGAAAATATAGCTGATTGAAACACTATATTATAGATATTATCATATGAAACCTTCATCATATTAAAGATTTTTATTACAATTACTGAAATAATATATAATGAAACAAAGAGCAATGTATATTTTATATTATTTTAATATTAATAAAGCTCCTAATGCAGCAACCCTGTATGCCATATATCAGAGCTTCATGCTCTTTCTTAGAAAATCATCTACTTTCTTTTGCTCTTCTATAAGTATATTATGTCCATTAGTATAGTCACATTCCAGGACCTCATTATCAAGACCGCTATCAACATATTTTCTTTCAAGGTCAAATTTAGACAGCAGAGTATTAAGTCTTGACATCATATTTCCATGATTATCCTGTCTTGCATACACAAGAAAAGGACGATCAAAGATAAACGAAAATACACATGCATGAAATGAATCAGTAAGAATAAGCTTTGCATGCTCAAATAAATATACAAATTCTCCCGGATCAGCCATATACATATCCTTATCTATAATGTCAAGGAGGTTGTATACAACTGCATTATTCTCACTTGATAACCTTTTTAAATCTTCCTCTGCTCTCTTAGACTTCTCACCCAAAAAATATGTCAGAATATATGGTCTGTCACAGTCAATACGCTTTGGTTTCTTTGATATCTTTCTCCAGTCATCAGCACAAAGCATCATCGTAGGGTCAATAAGCACCGTAGCTTTTTTACCTGTCAGTTCTTTAACAATATCAGCACCTGCGTCCTCACGAACCGATATCATATCAAACTTCGACAGATACTCCCTGAACCAGTCCTCCCATTCCTCCGGCAGCCTTTCTAACCCAAAGCTTGGAGAAAAGCATACCTTCTGCTCAGGCTTTGCAAATGTAAGAAGAAACATATCCCTCTTAAGCGGTGAATACGGATACCATAAAGGATTCCACACCTGATCACTTCCAATAACATAATAGTCATCAGAGCCAAGCTGTGAGCAGCTCTCAACCGGTTCCGTATTAATATACATATCACGGAATTTCATAAACTTCTTACGCTTCTTCTTATTAAGGGGATACTTTATCCAGTATTCTTTATTGCCTGCATGTTTAAATCCTGTGATACGATGTATCAGATACTTAATATCATTTTTCCAGACCTTCCCCGCCGGCTTTTCAAACGATATAGTTGCCGCATCAGCACCTGCCAAATTATCAATAACTGTCTTAACCGCATAATTTTGAAGATAATTGCCATAATTAAAATTAGGGTCAATTATTGTCATTATCTTAATCTTTAATTTCTTATCCATAACTCCCACCTATATATAATAACTATAGGGCTGCCACATCAACGAAGATTTATATACACCTCCTATTGTGACAGCCCCTGATTATGTTAAAATTATTATTTGTATTCTTATTTTACAGACACTTATAAAATCAGAGTCATTTAAAATAAGACTTCTGTTCAGATTCCTGTTTTACTATATCCATATATAACCCAGTATATCAGCCTCAGCTGCTTGTGCCATCTGAACAAAGTTATATATATCAGCTCCCTTGTCACGTTCTTTCTGTACAACAAGAATTATACCATCTGTATTATATATATTCTTAAGTTCTTCTGTATTCTCTATTATATTTTCATATAATTCTGAAGATATTCCATCATCTGCAAGTCCGTTTAAAATATCTGTTATTACAATACCATTCTTCTGCTTCATATGTGAAAATGTTATAATTGAGACATCTTTAGTATCTGCCGCATTACATCTTGCTTCAATAACAGGAACCGCCACCTCCTGTGCATTATTTCCATCATACAGACATTTCCTGCCAATATATGGCTCTATCTCTTTCTTATCATACAATCTCTTATCCCTTAAAATTCCGGTAAGAATTATAATTACAACTATACCTATACCAAGAATCATAATATATTTAGTAGTTTTAGCTGACAATACAGCCGACGGCATGCTCTTTTGTTCTGTTGTTATATCTATTCTCTTATATGTATTATTGTCTTTCTTTTCCGGATATGTCTCGCTAGGCTGCATCGTACACTCTGCAAGGTCAAATCTTTCCCTGGCTTCCTTAAGAACTATATCCGCTGCCTGTTCAATAAGATATCTTGTTCTTTCTTCTGTGCTCTTACTATCAACCGTTATTATAAAATATCTTCCTGAACCGGTTGTTATATTAAATGAATCCTCTGCCATTAAATTATCATAATCAGCACTTTCCAGTCTTTTATTAAGCTCATTTTTTATCTCATCTTCGTATAATAACATTCTGGTCTCATCTATAATATCAGTATGCTTCTGCTCAATATATCTTTGTATAGCATACTGCTCATATGTGCTCTGTTCCTGACTGTCGTAAACTATATTCTCATCCTGCCAGTCAGCATATACATAAATATAGCCATGATAATATGATGCTTTTGTCGTATATGAGCCAATCTTTCCCTGCTTATACTGCACAACACCTGCCGCCACACTTATTACAGCCGCCAGTACAATAACAATAAGACCTTTAAGCCATGTTCTTTTTAATACTGAAACTATCTTTCTATTACTGATTATCTGACTGTAGCCCTGTGAATTATCCATTTTTATCTCCATTTCCTAAATATTTAATATCAGTCCGTTATAAAATAGTCATCTATATACCGGCAGCCTATAGCAGACTTGCCGTCATCTGATAGCATAACCGTTACTTTTCTGTCATAGTATACAATCAGATACAAAGAATGACTACTATTTATACATGACTGCGATGTGAATTCTTCTTTTTTCAGCCTGTCGATGGGAAGTTTTTTATAAATATTAGGATACCACTTTTTTATTGTATCAAACTGCACCCCATCTTTTCCATTTCCTATATAAATAAATGTCTGACCCTTATACTTTATTACATCATCATCAAGATACTGCCATAATTCATCATCCTTTAATATATCCGAAAAAATATTCTGTATATCATTAAGTGTCTCTACATCTGCTTTTTCTCTTTTAATTTCATTATCATTAATTTTAAAAGCACAAAATCTGACTATAATAAGATTCAGGAATATGGCAATAATACAAAAGACAGTTATCTGCTTTGATATCCTGTTCATACGCTTCTCCTACTACTTATTAAATTCCCTGTTTTAAAAGCTTCTCCCATCTGTCACATATTCCCGTTACATTAAAGCTTTCTGACCACTTCTTAGCTTCTATGGCAAGTCTGCTTCTTAAATCTTTATCATTAATCAGTTTTTCAATTCCAGCCGAAAGTGCGGGAACATCACCATTTTCCACCAAAATACCTGTATATCCATCCTTAATAAGCTCTGATGGTCCATATGGACAGTCAAATGAAACTACAGGAAGCTCGTTAGCCTGTGCTTCAAGAATAACCATTCCAAAGCCCTCAAATCTTGAAGAACATACAAAGACAGATGCTTTTCTAAATTCCTCATTAATATCATCTATATAACCTGCAAACTGAACATTCTTTAATTGTAAATCTGACATCTGCTGTTTAAGCTGCGCTTCCTTACTGCCCACGCCTGCTATTCTAAGCTTCCAGTCACTATATTTATCTTCAATATTCTTCCAGCCGTCTAATAACAGATCAAATCCTTTCTGATTCTCCAGCCTTCCAACTGCAAGTACAGTTTTATCCCGCTGTATATCCCATTCTCTGTTATCTGTCGTTATCGGATTATATATTCTTACTATCTTTTTAATATCTTTTTCATTCTTTTCATAGAGTTCTTTATCTCTGTCTGTAAGAACAACCAGAATGTCAGCATTTTTACATGAGATATGTCTGGCATAGCTTTGCAGCTTGGATCCGGTATTAACACCATAATTAAAATGCTCCCATGCAATAATCTTAGTGTTCTTATACTTTGCAAACATCGCATAAAATACAAGACTTACATCAATGCATATTATATAATCATACTCATTCTTCTTATTCAGCTTTCGTATTTTTCCTATACCTTTAAGCCTTCTTACAACCGGATTACCATACTTTTCTCCCTCAAGCGATACCAGCTTAATACGTTTATCAAGCTTAAATCCACTATTTCTGCCATCACGACAGCTTGCTATTGTTATGTCATAATTCCTTCCTGCAAGCTCATTGGCTATACTTGACAGAACTCTTTCAGTTCCGGCCCTGTGTGACATATTATGTATTAAAAAAAGCAGTTTCATAAACAATCTCCAAGTATATTATGTATCTTTTCCAAAATGCTATTTATAAATGACCTACAACTTATCTAAAGCCAACGGAATTGCAGTAGATTTATTTCTAAATAACAGCATACATTTTACAATAAAATGTATACAACTATCAATTACCGTCAAATAATCCATCAACTATCTTTTCAAGCTTCTTATTAAATCTTGCATTATTACTACCCATATGTGAATCCATATTACTTATAATGTTATCATAATTAATAATAGTATCTTTCAGATTCTTAATGTCATATATAGGAATTATAGTTCCCATACGCTTTGCAATCTGCTTTGCAAAATCAACCTGATGATTATTAACATGCTCACCAAACTTTTCCTGTCTTGGTACAACAATAGGAACTTTTCCTATCTGTAAAGGCATAATAAAGCTTGCAGGTCCACCATGTGTTATTACTATTTTTGCTTCTTTTACATTTTTTTCCATATCACTGTACGGAATCAACTTGTGCCACTCACAATACTGTGGCTTATATGTGCAGAAACCTGTCTGCATAATAACATCCTCAGTTATTATATTATCTCTCTTTAATTCATCAACAAACTTAATCAGTCTGTTAAACTGCTGTTCATGTGTGCCAACGGTTACAAATATCATTATCCACCTCTTAGAATATGCTTCCAAGACATATTGCTTTCTTATATACTTTCTTCTGTTCTTCCCACTGTACTATGAATTTATCTGCAATAGGGTATACCATTTTTCCTGTTACAGTCGGTTTATCAATACGGTCAAATACCTCAACATATACGAGCTTTGCACCAAACAACTTTCCCAGATAAAAAAATGGAACAGCCACTGCAGCTCCTGACGATATAATCAGATCAGGCTTTTCTTTTCTTAATACTTTCCATGCTATTTTAGTATTCTTAACCAATGCCTTAATACTTCTATTCGTAGGATAGTAACAAGGATATACCTTCTCATCTTTTAACAGGCTCCTTGCATCTTCTTTATCAAATGTAACCCAGAATCTATCTTTCTCACTCCAGAATGGTTTCATCATATACAGATGAGTAAGATGCCCACCTGATGAGCCTACCAGACATACTTTCATCACAATCCTCCATAACTGTATAGCTATCTGATTATAAAATAAATAACTATACTCAACAAATGCTATACTAGCTATAACCACATAAAATATATCAATCATATATATATATTATCACAACGATTATATATCGCCGCATATTATATAAAATCCTATAATATTATACATTAACTCTATGTAAGACAATATCATCATATCTAAAATAAGATAACATTATTACATAATAAAATCAAGTTTAATACTTTCTTATTAAAAATTCATATTTCTTATCAGAATCAGTCTCTTCCTTTACCAACAATTGATAAGACTTTAGTGTTTCTGAATATTCATAACAAAGTGACGTATGTGTTGCCGCATTAGTCAGGCGGTAGCTCTGCGTATTACCAATTCTTTCTATATGCCATCTGTTATAATCATTATTCTCATCATACCCCTGTGCCACCACTGTTTCTTTATCTGACGCCACAGCAATACACATTCCATATGGTCCATACATTATTGCATATTCATCATCCTTGACATGCTTAATCTCAAATGTCTGTCCTGCACTTGATGATGATTTGATAAGCTGTACAGGAGTTCCGGAAACCTCAAAAGAATTATATACTTCCATCTGATATAAGGTCTCATTAGCTGACCTTATGTAATAATTGGCATCTCTTATAAGTACCCCATCCGAATGAAAATCAACCATACAAATTACAGCTATAAACACTGCAAGGAATACAACAGCTCTTCTTACAAGTTTAATTATTATCTTTTTCATCAGTCTGTACTCCCTCCTGCTAATTTATCCGGCTTAATTCTGCTAAATAACATATACCATACAGGGCAATATGCAACCTCTAACATATGATGTTCTGTAAATCCAAATACAAGCATAACAATTAAGACAATTACAGTATAATCCTTATAATTCTCAACAGCTCTTTCAAAGCAAAGCATATATACAAAAGTGATAAGTGATAAAAATACCCATCCATATCTTATTGCAATTCTTATAAAAGAACTATCAAGGAAGAAATTATATCCAAGAATAATATTATTTTCTATAACTACCGAACCAAATGGCTGTATTCCATATTGTGCAAGCCCCTGATAACTTAATGATATTCTATTAGAGAATATATTATCAAGCTTCTGATACAACTCACTTGACGGATCATAAAATGTAACTGCAATTATACAGAATATTGCTACGACAAGCATTATAATTCCAAAATATTTAAGCCACTGATGCTTAGACAACTGTATCCCCATTACTCTTAATAACTTAATAACTGCAAGAATCAGACATAATATAACTATACAGATAAAATCATTACGTGCATATGTCCTATGGTATATTGCATAACCAGCTACAAACATCAAAGCAATCTCTGCAAATGTAAGCCGGCTCTCTCTGAGAGTTACATATACCATAAATATAAATAATACATGTGCTGCAAAATCAGTAGGATATATTATACCAAATGACTGTCTTATACCCCTGTCTGTCTCATAAGTCATATCAGGCACTATTCCTGTATGTGCTGCATAAAATGCAACTAACTGGACAACTACTGCTACACATAAATAACAATATGCAATTTTCTTCCATGATACATTCTTAGCTCCTGCTATAAGAAGTACAATATCAAGCACTTCATCTTCACCTATAGTATAGCTGACAACTGCCGCACATGCTATAAGCGCCACAATAAATACAATCTCAAGCCATGAATCAAACTGTCTCTTTATAGCAGCCAGTATAAGATTGACTACTACAAATACTACAAGAGTCCATTTGACAACTCTATAAAAATCATACGAATAGCTGTTTTCCAAAAGTGTAGTATTAAGATAATATTTTAACACAATTCCGGTAAATAAAAATAAATATATATACTGCAGCCAGTCCTCTGTCTTTAAAATTGCAGTCTTCAAATCCTTCATCTATTGTTCTCCATTTCCGTATTTATAGAAATCCCCTTAAATCCAAGGGCATATTTTATAATTATATACAATACATATAGGATATTCAAGAGGGATTGGTAGTGGTAATTAAATATATCCTTAATTTAAATGTATAGCAGGTTCTCCACTATCTCATCTGCTTCTGTTAAATAACCATGTCTTTCTAATAGCATCTACAATCTTTCCTTCCGCCTTATCTGCTATTGATTTCAACATGCGATACTTATTACGAATATCCTGATTATCAACCACATAATCAAATACAATATAGTATTTATCATCATCTTTAATATCCAAGTCTATTTATTAATGCATCCAATAAGCCCTGATTACTTCCTTTGCTTTCAACAACAAGCTCATTGTCAAAGAAAAGCTGATTAACTAATTTCTAGAAGTGAAGCCCTGCACCTGTATCCTCTGTCCATAAATATCTCATATCACAACTCCTCTTCTAGTGTTATCACATTATTATCAAACTTCAGTACCTTAAAGCTCTTATCAGATACATTTGTAAAACAAATCTGCCAAAACAACTTATAGTAAAACAGTCGAGTTAACGCGAACAAGTCATAGTGAAATTTCGGATTATGACAAATAACTCATAGTAAATATTCGATAAAAATGCAATCTTGCGAGAGTTCTCGTAGATTGCATTTTTATCAACAATACTATTTTATTTAGCGGTTACCATTGAAAATAATGTTTTTCATGAAATCGCTAGAATCACATTTATGGATTTACGCAGGCAGGTTTCCCGTAAGATTTCAAAAAAGAAATCCAAAGGATATAAAAAGCATGTATACAGAAAGTATCTGCAAGGACGAACTTATAAAGACTACAAGATTTATATATGTCTTTTTGTTTTTTTCATATGTCATTTGACACTATCCCATTTTCTTAAAAACTCTGTTAATATATTAATATATTATTCTCTATTGCCATATTCACAGCTTTTTTCATAACCCCATCAAGATTGTCTTCTGACTTTCCCATCAAATATCATCAAAGAACTCTTTCCTTTCAAATATCCCATTATTTCTGATATGCTTTATTCCGGTGCTATACTCACAAACATATGAATATGATCCAGCATGCACTCTGCCTCTATTATTTCAATGCCTTTTCTTTTACATAGCTCGCTCAATATATGTCCTATATCTACTCTTATCTGATTATATATAGTAAGCGCTACAAACTCAAATCCTCTTCTTTCACTTTCGTGATTAAAAATCATACCTAATCTATCAAATATCTTTCTTATTCAAATTATTTTCTTTATCTATAATAAAATAATTTATCCACAAGTAATCAAGTAAAATACCTTGAACAAAAATCTTTATACCACCATTCTCATTGATTAAAAGCAATATGAAACTTATAGTTGTTCCTAAAACCGTGTACAATTGAAGTCTTTGTTTTATATATGATATTTCTAATTTTTCTGGATTTATATATAAATGAAATGCAAAATAAAAAAAATTAAAGGCAAAAAATATTATACAAAACAATATCACTATATTTGGAAAATGTATTTCTTGTTCCAATATAATTTGAACAGTGTAAATAATAAAAAAAATAATAAATTCTAAATTAACAGAAATAATTATTCCATATATATATGATAAATGTGTCATATTTTGTAATAGCTGCCTTGGATTACCATATTCCCCCTTTGATATGAAATGAACAAGTTTGGTTCCTGAATCCAAATACATTAAAAGCCAAAACAATCCATAAATAACCATAGAAAGCAATCCTATTTTAACAGCAATTTTCTCATTAAATTTCATTATAACTGCTCCAATTATAAAAAGTGCCATAAGAGCAATTGTAGCATGATTAACTCCCCATTTTGTTTTTGTCATCCAATAGTCCATCATCTGTGTATATTTCCTTACAATCATGCAAATTAATTTTTCCATTTTCATTTTTTTCATACATCCTAATCTTACTTTTAAATTTAAAGAATTTAACTAAGGTGATTTATGTGCAAACGTTCTATTTGATATACCTTGACTTTAAAAGGTCAAGGTATATCAAATTTTTCGGGTTATTTATAGGTACATACATTGGAAAGTTTTCACTTAGTGAGTTTCAACCATTACCTATAATACATTGCATATGGGTGTTCTCCATTTATAGTAAGCGCTACATAAATTAGGGCCATCCAAAGATGACTCTGCCTTTTAACTCTGTATAAATTATTCATTTCTTAGCTGCAAATAATAATCTCGTGCATTACTTTTGATGGTTTATAATCCATTGCAATATATCCTCCGCACCTATTTTACCAGATGCCAAATCTAAAATGGTGTCACTCAGCTCTTTCTGTGTATATGAAAGCTCATAACCATTTAATGCCAAGAACACTAACATTACATGTGTACCCAATCTTTTGTTTCCATCAACCATAGGATGGTTCTTTACAATTCCAAAGCAACGCTGTGCTGCTTTTACCTGTATACTTGGATATAATTCTTCGTTTCCAAATGACTGAAATGGATTAGCCAGTGCTGAATCCAACATTCCATCATCACGAATGCCATTACCACCACCAGTGGCTTCAATAAGCCTCTCATGAAGTAAAATAACCTGCTCTTTGCTCAATCTTATCATTTGGCAAGTACCTCGTAAGCCTCCATATTCTGCTTGATAAGACGCTCTGATATAGCAAATACATCCTCTGTGGATGCTATTTTTTCCTGCTCCGCTTTGCTAAAGTCGATCACAAGATATCTTGGTACATTGTTTTTAAGGATAACTGCTGTGCCATGTTCGTCAACAACTCTGGCAACCTTTGAAAAATTCTGATTGGCTTCTGTTATAGAAATCATTGTATTTGTATCAACTGTCATAATATGCACCTCACTTCCATTTATATTATACGCATATTATAGGATAAATACAGCCTATTTTTATAGCTACCTATTGAGCTTTTGGGAATAATTGCTTGACCTGAAATTTTATCTGGGATTATCCTATCTTGTTTTTCCATCATATATAGCAGTCATTCTATTAACAATGTTTATGTTCCAACTTGAGTTGGATATTAAACATAAAAAGTAAGCGATACATAGGTTATTTCCAGACTAACTCTGATTTTAAGCCAAATCTACATATTATCTTTAATCTTCTGCACTTCCTCTACAGAAATATCAAGTATATCTGCTACCACTTCACATGACTTGAACTTTCTTAAACAGCTTATAATTAACTGTCTTCTTGCCTGTTCTCCTTCTCGTCTTCCCTCTTTTCTTCCCTCTTCCATTGCCTCTTCTCGTTCCACTCTTCTTGCAGTCTCTTCATCATATTCTAATGTAAGCATATTACGCACCTCCGAACCATTTTCCTTTAAAAACTCTGTTAATATATTATTCTCTATTGCCATATTCACAGCTTTTTTCATAGCTTCATCAAGATTCTCTTCTGATTTTCTGCACTCCTCAATTATCTGTATAAAACGGCTATACTGTTCCAGCGTGTCTTTCTTTGTTACCAGCTTATTATGTGATGAATAGCGTATGTCAATTACTTTAACCTTTAGTTCCAACTGTGCGCCTTTATCACCCTTAAATAATTCTGGCTGCACATCATCATCTTTAAATGCATCTGACAGATTAAGCTCTAATTCTGTTACCACCTTACCATCCTGCTTAAGATCATCTCTTCCGTTATATAACACTACAAATTCAGGTGCCGGTATTTTTATAAGCTTTCTTCTATATATATTATCGGCATCTATTATTTTTTCATACAGCCTTGCAATATATATCAGAAATCTTAACGGCATATTCTCATTAATTGTTGACTGGTGTTCTACTAATACCACAAATCTTCCATTCATCGTAAAAGCAACATCGTTCTTTCTTGGTATAAATAATACGTCTTCAAGTGTTACTATGTCAATCAGTGATTCATCTGTATAATCAGTATCAAACAGGTTGTTATATAACCCCAATGCTTCCTTTTTATTGTTAAATAACATTCTGAATACTGTATCTTTATACTTCCTGTTTGTTGCTTTATTCTCTGTCCCACCTGTGGTATTGTCCGTTGTCATATCTTTCCCCAATAAATTCCCCTCCATAATATTTATATCAAATCACTGTGTACTAGCACTAAAATTACTATAACATCCAAAATAAGCTGCACTACCACCAATATCAATATCAACATTAACATTAACATTAACATTAACATTAACATTAACATTAACATTAACATTAACATTA
>ERZ791826.1739-NODE-1739-length-11550-cov-3.734145_pt1 | contig 11550 bp, 9 predicted proteins | sample MGYA00510297_ERZ791826 | MGnify/ENA primary metagenome ERZ791826 (study PRJEB30046, sample SAMN00792004) | human gut metagenome | study: EMG produced TPA metagenomics assembly of the A metagenome-wide association study of gut microbiota in type 2... | reverse complement strand
ATGATAGAACCCTGTTTCATCCTCTAACTTTATCTGCCGTTCACTGACATATATTGAGCCATTTGTTCCTTCTTTTGGACATTTGGCATAAACATAATAGGCAAGCGAATTATTCAGCCGGAAAGAAGCCGCCGGAATAGCCCATTCACGGATTTCCTCGCTAACGGTAAAGTGTACTAACTTTCCTGTCGTATTCTTGAAATAGTTGGCATCATTGTCCGCATTCGGAATAAACTTCATTCCTATAAGCTCCATCTGCTGGGAATTGGTACCGACGATAAGTTGCGCCGTATGCACGGCCAACGGCTTGATAAGTTCGGTAAAATAATCCCCTTCCGGGTCAAACATCATGCCCAAAGTTTCCATCACGTCCCGCCATGAACGTTTCGTATGTTCCCGAACCGGCTTAACCGCATCCTCAATCTCTTCCGGCACTTTATTCACATCATCCACCAGATCCTTAAAACCATTCGATTCAAGGAAATCGGACAAGGTAAGTTCATACCGGTATGAAGGTGTACCGTCTTTCTCGATATACCTTTTTATTTTGGTAACACGAATCTCTCGATCGATATCCAACTGTTCAGAATATACGCCAACCATCTGGCCACAGGCGATAAAGATGTTTTGCAGACGAAAAACAATTTCATCACATTTTCCTCGTAACTGGATGCGTTTCTCGCACTTGCCATCCAACCATGCTTGCGCCTCTTCCTGTAGCTGTAATGAAGCGTTATCCCTGTAGCTTTGCGGCATTTTCAGGCCGGTAAGGATAAACTTGTCACCGACAGAAAAATTAATGTCACCGGGAACTTTCAAGGCGTTTTCCTGGTCATTCTGCTTTAGTTTGAACTGTTTCAAGTCATTGTCCCAACTGTCTTCAACGATTGCAAGGTCATAGCCAGCCAAGCCGCCATCCTGGAATGTAACGACCACTTCCACCCCGTCCAACAGGCAATCGGTAAGATTGAAATCCATACCGGCAGCTTTCAGAGTGTAATCGTCGATCTTTTCTGTTACGGCAAACTCTCCTTTCGGAAAGATATGGTCGAATTGCATGGACTTTTCTATCCGGCCGTACTTCTCTACATTCTTTTCGATAGAGAGCCGGCCATCAGGCAGAAGAAGATAATCAGCACCATAATCGGGACCGAGATTCTTGTCTGAACCGTATGGATAAAAAACCGTCACAGGTGGCGTATCATCAACAGCGGACACTTCCAGTTCAGTAAAACCCATTCCTTCGCCCTGTGCCAAGACAAGGCCGTTGCTTGAATACTCCCTCCTGCCGATATTTATTGTCTGACCGGATATCCAGTATTCCGTATTCAATTCTTTAATGAGTTCGTCAAGTACCGTCCCGACTTTCTTATCTTTGAAAGAAAGGGTAATCATCCGGGATTCGATACAGGATCCGGCCACCCAATCTGATCCTGTACGGTTCATGTTTTTGACAAATAGGATTAGCCAGTCACGGGCGGTACCGGTGTAATAGTCGAAGTTCTTTTTCCGCTCCGGTGTACCATGAAGGAAAAACTCTGCATCCAAAAGGTCGTACCGACTTGAATAGAACTGAACGGTATATTCCCAACCAAGAGATGTCTCCTTTTTCGTCACCTTCTCATTATGCCGGATCTTGTATTTTGTCCCTTCAAAGTCTATATAGTCGTTGATTTGAAGGTTTACCACATTTCGGGAAAGAAAATTCAGGGTAAGAGTGTCCTCACCCATAATCTCTTCGACCGTATAACTATTATCCTTCAGATAAACGTCACAAACTACCGTATTTCCGCGCTTTATTTCCATACTGCTAAATAACCTACTTATTTTTAGGCAATAAAAAACACGACAACCGGATATATGACATTTTACCGGTTGTCGTGTTTTAATATATAAGGTAGATGTTCTGTTTATGGTAGATTTCTAAAGCGCAAGTCCACACGCGCCAAAAGTCGTAGACAACGCTGCAATCTCACACCAGAACATCGGCTTCGTTGATACAAAGTCCTGCCATATATTACCACTCAACCGTTTACTCATGCCTATTACCGTGTAAACGATAAAAGCCAGCCACACCGGAATAAGAACCCACCAGAAAGACGTGCAGCCAACCCATAGCTGAGAAGAAAGCAACGTCAATGCCGCCGATCCACAATGAATGCGGTTTATCCAAGTGTCTTTGAAATCAGGAGCCAAACCGACACCAATCAAACCGATACAGGCTGCGATCGCCAGCAACCGCATAGTAAAGGTTGTACTCATTTCCCAAATGACCGGGAATAGGAACATAGCCGTCAGTGCCATGCTTGCTCCAAAGATCAATTTATGATCAAGAGTATAATACGTCGCACTAATTGAGTACGGTACACCTTTTGCCTTTATACAAACTGCTGCCGTATAAACTGCGATAACCAAAAAAGAAATAATTAATAATAACATGATTTTCAAACTTTAATGTTTAACTTTGTTTCCGGAGACCCTCGGTCCCCTAATTTTCTTTTTTTTACAGCCTCCAATCTGTGATAGCCTGGAGGCTGTTTTATTATTCTTTCGCCACCGAACATTTTATATCTCCATTTGTTTTAAAAGAAAATACCCAACCTGGGGTTGGCGATTATCAATAATTTTTTCTGAATATACATTTGCTGTCTTTCTGCTGTGACAGCCCAAAGACAGTGTCACTAATTTATTAATACGGCCTTGCAGGCGGAGTGAAGTTTGATGTCCAACGGGCAATATTACTGATGCGAAACTCGTCAATCATACCGTTCAGATACAATCCATAATCTCGATATTTTCCGATCATTAAAGAACTATAGTACCCTGAAACCATCGTTGATGTGAAACCAGACGCATACACTCCATTTACATACACTTTCCAATATCGAGATTGTGACCTGACGATCGCAAGATGAACCCACTGATCCCGTGGCATCGTAAAATAGCATATTGCATCCCCTCGGGTTCCACCATACTGCAATCCAAAGAAAATGCGTCCGTCAGATTCCTCCATTATATCAAAGCTATAATTTCCACCACCATTGCCTTTTGACATTATACCGTTTCTCACACCACTTTTCAGTTTAATCCAAAAATCGACGGTATAGTTTGGATATAGGGACTCGTTTATGGCATTCGTTCCACTTACCTTTACATACCCGTTTCCTGAAAACGAAACGCAATTCTTGAATTTTCCCACTACATAGGACATATTACTACCAACATAAGGCTTGCCTGAGACTTCATCTTTCAATGATCCATCAAAATGTAGCAACAACAAAGTATTCTTGTCTACTTTCTTCCGTCCCATCATCGATCTTATCATACCAACCTCCTTTCCGCCGAAAGTCGGTCAGATACTTTAGTTAAGAGGTGTTTACCCCCCCCCCCGTTAACATTTGTAAACAATTATTTCTCATGACTTTATCTCCTATTTTTTAGTCGTTAATATCTTGTTTCATCTTTTTCAACGGCAGATCATTCTTCGTAAGCCCAATAGCGGATCAGGACAGTGCCATCACCGCCATCACCTCCAATAGAAGATGGGCCACGATATGCACCACCACCTCCTCCTTTACCGGCGTTACTTCCTCCTTCTCCGTCCATACCTTTTCCTTCATTGTAATCGGAAATTCCCGGTAAATACTTTCCTCCTTGTCCCGATCCTCCTCCAGCATTTCGTTTACCGAAAGACTCACCAAAATCACGAGTTGTATGTCCTTGTCCTTTTCCTGCCGTATCTCCCGTCCATTCGCCTAAATCTCCATCTCCTCCGTCAGATCCACCGTTACCTGGACCTCCTCCAGAACCTCCATTACCGCCAGATGATTGAGAGCCTCCTTTCCCTCCGTTAGCTCTATAAGTAGAACTCATGAATTGGGAAAATCCTCCGTCATAAGCAAACCCTGATACGACGCCATTTCCACCTCTTCCCACCGTAATCGGAATTGTTTGACCAGAAACCACTGGAATAGAATTTCCATCTTTCCACCCTATATTATTAGATTTGAAGGTCTTGGTATATCCACCACCTCCAGCATCGCCACTTCCACCACCGACACCACCGACAAGAAACACATCGACCTCCTTGCAGCCTCGCGGAACAACCCAGGTGTAATTTCCGGCAGGAAAGAACCTCTTCGTAAATAATTGCAACTTCTTTTTCCCCATCATCGACCTGATCATATACAACCTCCTTTCTTGCGATTAGAAGTTGTAAATTGTTTATTTAGAGAGCGCCCCATTTAACTTTTAATAACATAACCTGTTTCATTGTTTTACCTCCTGTACAATTGTGGGCAAGTCTTTCAAGTCGTTCGGATAACCTGTAACGGTTGTCAGAATGCAGAGATAGGTCACGCCGTATTGCTCATAATACTTGTCCTTCTCGAATGCCATACCTTGTACGTATGGGATCGGATCCTCCAATGTCCCTGCGTGCTCAACGGTAACCACCTTGTAAAGATCCATTTGTCCGGCCGGAATCCAATCAGCTTGCAAGGCATGATCCTTGATAACCTCGTAGAGCAGGTATTCCTGGGCTTTCTCGGCTTTATACCGGAAACGGAACCCCGGCAAACCATCCTTAGGCCCGGATACCTTTTTCCCGAACTCGGCCCCCTTATCTCCCCACACGGGGAAAAGGACTTGCATCTCCAACGCCTGGTTCGCGGTAAGGGGGACGCTGTTCACCATCGAGCGGGCGAAAGTGACGGCTTGCGCTTCCGGGGATTTAGCGATTGCCTTATCTGCTTTAGTTTGCAAGGCTGCCGTTGTTGTATGGATCATTTCAGGATAGCCTTCCACCACGATAGCTTCGACCTCCTCGGCTGTTTGGGCGGCATCGATACGGGATAGCAAGCTGTCTGTCACCTTGCCGCATTGCTCCGAATAGTCCGCTATTTCGTTAAGAGCAACCGTTAAGATATTCGAGGCGTAAAGATGACCGCCTACTTCGACTTCTTCCTGCCGGCCACACTTATCCTTCACTTGCAGGGTGTTCGAGACATATGCGTCCTGTTCATCAATATAATAATGATGGATGTCTTTGTCGTAGATTTCCTGCCGTTTGGCATCACGGGCACGCCAAAGCAATTCTTCCGGTGTCGGCTGTGGTTCCGGTGTCAGTGCCATGTACCAGCATTCCAACGGTGAAGCTTCCGGATAGTCGTTATGATACTTCTCCTGTTCTTCGTTAAGCAAGAGATAAGCGCCATCTTCAAACTCTTCAAGAGTTGTGCCTGTCTTATAGGAAGCAGGTAAGACTTCTTCTATAGGCCAAAAGTTTATTTGTTTTTGAATGTATAGCATGATATTGTTCGTTTTTAAATTACACATACGGTTTAGTAGGAGGAGTGAAGTTTGATGTCCAACGGGCGATATCACTTACTCTGAATTCATCTATTTTTGATTTTATAGAATATAGAGGATCACCATCTCTCCTGTTTTGTCCTCCTAATCTTAAACTATAACTCGGAAGAATAGAACTTTTCAAAAGACCTTCCCCTTTCAAATATCCATCGATAAAGATCATAACATTCCAATTATGACATACCACTGCTATATGTGACCATTTTTTTAAAGTTGGATATGTGTACGTGGAAATAAAGGATTCAGATGTATTATCGGCATGAAAGGTTATACCCAAACCATTATAAATATATAAAAATAGTGCTCCACATTGTCTTATACTGTCTCCTGCTTGGGTGCAACCGAATAATAATGATTCATTTCTTTCATTAGGATATATCCAAAAATCAATAGTAAAATACCCTGTAGATATAAGATTAGCATACCAAGACCGGTCCAACAATAATACTCCATTTCCAAACTGGCCACAGGACTTGAATCTTCCATTAGAAAGGATAGTTACTGATCCTTCTTTAGAGACAGATTTTCCCAACATATCGTGAATAGGCTCTTTATCAAAGTTTAATAGAAAGACCGTATTATCATCAGGCATACCAACATTTTTTCCCATCATCACCCTTCTCTTCATCTTTCACCTCCTTTCATTATACTCTCACGACAATTATCCCATGTTCTTTTTTCAGCGATACCCCTGTGGCTTTACCAGCTGGCAGTTCAACGCTTGTTTCCTCCGATTGCCAGCCCGAACCGTTTGGGATCGGTTGGTTAATCGTTGATCCGGTGTTGTTTTTAATGGACAGATAAAACTCCTGCATCTCAGGAACGCTTCCTATATTCGCAAAGTTGATCGCCTGCACAGATGTACTCGAATAGGTAAAACGCAAGTTATACGGTGATGAAGGAAGCGACTTTAAGGTACCGACATCGACATACTCTTTCAGCCTCAAAGAGTCCGATACCTTCGTTTTCTCTTCATTGCTGTAATTATTGTCGGTATGGACATACGCGGCATCCTTGACCGTGTGGTCGTCATTCTGAAGCTGGGAGAGCTTGGTCGGGATGCTGTTCTGAACATTCGCGATGCTCTGATTCAGCCCGGCGATAATCCCTTGCAACGTCTGTGTGTCCTCCACGCTGGCAAGGAAGGCAATGATCTCGTTGAACGATTCGATGGCACTCGATGCGTCACCCGAAACGAGCGTGTTGACTTGCTGCTGCAAGGCTGTCAGCGCGTTCCTGATTTCCGTGTCGTCGTAGCTTTCCCCGTCCTGTCCTTCGGCTACCACCCCCGTATCTTCTTCGCCTATTTTCCAATGCTTGGTTTCCGGATCGATCGAAGGAACCGGGGCATCGTTTCCCCGAAGGTTCGGGGTGTCGAACTTACCTTCAGCCGTCGTGATCGTCAGGATATAGGTCGTGGCATCATTCGTTTTAACTGTGACCTTCACCTCCTGCATGACGGCCGGCAACTGGGCAAACGTATGAACGCCATCAGCCAGCTTCATGTTGAATTTACCGTTTTCCAAACGTTCAAATAACCAGACTGATGTAGGGTAGACGGTTGCGTTATCGGCCCATTCAGCCGTCGTCAGTTCGATCTGTTGATAAATAAATGCACCTTTCTTACTCATTGCTTAAATATCCTTGTTTTATCGTTCGTACTGATTCATTGTAATAATTGGCTCCTGTCAGATAAACATTACCGGGCAAGGCTGTACCGCTGCCGGATTCCTGCCACGAGGCTTTTCCCCCGGCAAGATCATAAAGCCGGTAGAATACATATTCGCCATCTTCCGCTACACGCACATCATCACCGATACGAAAATTGATGGTTGTACCGTCGGTATTGACATAGCTCAATATATTTTCGTCCGGGATAGCCTCCAACGTCGGGATCTCCGGTTTGTTCTTGATGTAGTTCTTATTGACAGGATCGGTAACGTTCCAGTCGGGTTGCAGTCCACTGATGACTCCTTCGGCGGCTTCGGCTGCACGATTGGCGCGGTCGGCGGCTGTGTTGGCCTTGCCGGTTGCGACTATGGTATCTTCCTTTGCTGCATTAGCAGCCAAAGCAGCCGTATCCGCCAGCCCTGCCTTTTCATTGGCCAGAGTAGCGGCAACATTGGCTGTATTTGCCGCCTTGTCTGCATTTTCTTTTGCCGTGTTTGCGGCCAAAGCTGCATCCGTCGCCGATTTTGTAGCAGTCTCGGCAGAAGCTATGGTATCATCCGCACGCTCTACAGCCGCATTAGCATTTTCAGCGGCAGTTGTAGCCGAGGATGCTGCTTCATTCGCTTTATCCGTTGCGGTATTGGCATTTAATGTTGCTGTGTCAGCCTTTCCTGCGGCATCATTGGCCTTTCCTGCGGCTATATTGGCTTCAACAGTTGCTTTATCTGCTTCTTCCTTTGCCATATTGGCTGAAGCTGCTGCGGTATCGGCATTCTCGGCTGCGGTATTGGCTATACCGGCTTTTTCCTCCGCCAATGCAGCGGCAGCAACAGCCAATTTGGTCGCTGCATCAGCATCTCCGGCAGATTGAGTTGCTTGACCAGCTGCGGCATTTGCTAAAGCTGCGGCATCATTTGCAGCCTTGGTTGCCGCCTCTGCGCTCACTTTTGCGGTGTTTACATTCGATATAGCAGTATTAGCTTCCTCCTTAATTTGGGACATCTGTTCACGAACCTCTTTTGCCGCATCCGTTGCCGGCTTCATAAGTTCGGCCTTATCAGTCTCTGTCAGATCAGAAAAATGCAGTTTCAATTGATCCACTTCTGCTGGCGTCAGATCGGAAAACTTCATTTTCAATTCTTCACGGTCGAAAATATCCACGTATGCACTATCCGGCTCACCTTCGTATTTCATTTGAAGCGTACCGTTCAACTTTCGAAAAACCGGCTTCTCTCCTTTCGGCCCACGAATTTTCTCAATTTCCAACAGATTCTGCCAAGCACCATTAGCTCCTTGTTTCCAAAGGATGTATTTATCGTTTATCCCTAAAAACGCACTAAGGCCGGGATCGCCCTGTTTACCTTTCATTGCAGAGGGCAAAGCACGCTTAGGTCTCCCACCCTGAATGATCAGGATCATATCATTATCGGTTATTGTTCCGGCTGCCGGAAGCAAATTAGCCCTGATTATTTCAAATTCTTCTGCCATATCAATTGAAAACTATTATTCTACCTTGCTCGTCTGCCAATAACCCCAAATCCGGATCCTTCAGCACACGGTAACGAACATCACCGCCGGCATCTATCCAACTCACTACGGGAGCAACAACAGAAATAGTGAATCTTGCCCCTATCCGGTTCTCCAGCCAGACTTCCACAGAAAAGGACGGGCAATCCGTATAGTACACCTGAATGATACCATCCAATGTCTTAATATATAATTCCTGATTTCCTACACCGGATATCTGGCTAAAGAATGCCCGATAGTTATTCAGAAACTCTTCCACACTGCCGGCCAACATCCAAAGGGACAGTTTTATTTCCCGATGCAGGGTTTTGATTGTCGAAAGGTCTACCGTACGGCCATCGGTGAACGGCGCCTTAACCGCAGGATATTTCAAGATGTCCTCCTGGTTATCGTCCGATCCTATACCGAAGTCTGCAAAGTCTATCCCATTAATCGCATACTGCTCGCGAAGCCCGATACCGCCGGCCGGAGTTGCCGGATAAATGGCATGATTGTCCTCGACAAAAGAAAGTTCAAACACAGATACGTTCTCTCCTGCATTAAATGGCACAGGCTGTTCGTGAGAAGAGCCGGCATTGAATCGTAAGCGGTTGGTCATACCGGCAATAAGATTGAATTCCCGATAGCCCGGTGCGGACAGATCAGCAACAAACTTTCTATACCCAGACCAGAACTGCTCAAGCGTTTCTGCCTTCATGAGGAATTTCAACTTGACGGTCTTAGGTTCGAACTCCACAACCGAGAGATCGGGATCGATTCCGTCGGCTTCCGCCCAGTTGTTATATTTGACTGCCTTACGTTTGGGGTATTTCAGAAGATCATCAAAAGAACCTTCCAATAATTTACATCCCCATTCAGTATATACGTCTTTTCCATCTATTGTCATAATACACGTACTGTATGGTCTTTATGAGTTATTACCTTACCGCCAGCGTTCTTTACGAACACCACGGCATAGTTACTCGCATGGATCTCGGCTTCCGCCCCGTGCATCAGGATCACGTTGTAGCGGCCGATCGTATCAAAATGAAGGATTGCCTTGGAACCGGCCAAGAATACCTTCACCGGATTCGTCAGTTTCACGTCCGTCTCGATATAGATACCCATGCTTTCGGCCTTCTTGCCCCGGAACTCCCGTAATTGTTCCATAGACGGGAAATTATTCTTCGTGCAGAACTCCGTACCCTGCGGCGTCAGCAGAAGGCGCATAAGCTCTTCTTTGTTTTCCGTGCCATGCAACAACCTACAGGCACCTAACCGGTTTGCGATCTCAAAAAACTCTTTGTCCATCATGTTACATTTTTACTTTTACGTTAATAGTACCTTCCAAGGCATCAACCGTGCCTCTAGTGTTTTCCGATATCTTACCGGCAACCTCTTTGATCTCTCTCGTATTCTCGGCGATCCGATCGGTATTCTTTTCCACTTTATCTGATAGTTCGCGGATGGCCTTCACATCTTCCCAACCTCTGGATTGCATATCATAGATCAGCCTCATTTGTTCACGGATCGGTTGCATACCGCCACGGATATCTTCCAGCAGGATACGGACGGTCCCGGTCTGTCCAGCCAACAGGTCGATGCTCTCCTGCGAGGCTTTGGCATACGCGCCTTTCAGGGAGTTTTCGGATATATCTTCTTCTTTCTCCGGCTCTTCCACCTTATCTTTCATCAGGCTATCAGCCCAACCGAACTGCCTGTCAATCTCTTTTTGCAGTTCTTCCGCCATATTATAGATATAATCCTGTTCCCAGCCGGAAAGGACATTGTCGGCATAGAACTCCTTCAGCTTGTCACGAATCTTCTCCATTGCACCGGAAGATTCCGTTGCAGCCTTGATGGATTCTGTGACCATCTGCCGCATCATCTTCTTGACGGTATCTTTCGCCGATTCTGCCCGGTCTTCACCGGAAGCCCATGCTTCGGCTTGTGCGTTAGCGAAGTTGTCAATGGCGGATTTCAGGTCTTCACCGAAGATGGCATCTTTGGCCTTCTCCTTGTTTTCTGCTATAACGTCGTTGATTTCCTCGATTTGTTCCTGCCACTCCTTGATACGGCTGTCATCAGTTTTTTTCTTGTCCTGTTCCTCTCTGATCTGTTGCTGGATAAGGATCTTCTGTTGCTCCAGCAGCTTGTTGTTCTGCTCAATCATTTTGGAAGCATCCTTTGAATAGGCCTTCTCGATTGACTTTTCCAACTTACCGTAAGATTTATCCAATGTATCAATTTGATCCTGCAATCGCTGGATACGTTTCTCGTTCTTCTTGTCATGGATTTTGGCGATGGCACCGGCCAAAGAGGTAACTACGCCAATGGCAGCACCGGCAGACGCACCAATCGGTCCGAACATGGAACCGGCTTTCGCACCGTTCATTGCAGAACTTACAGTGTCCATAGCCACACTGAAGCCTTCGGCTATCCCGCCGAATACACCACCAAACGAATCTCCGAGCTTCGAAAACGTATCAGAAAGGAACTGTCCGGCCTGCATGATCTCATTCATGCCCTCCTCTATCTCAGCCAAACCCTCTTTTAACTTCTTGGCATCACTTTCAGAGGTAAATACTTTTTTTAGGCCATTTGAAACTTTATTAAAAGAGGTTTCCATTTGGTCGGCTTCACGGCGGACATTGGCTATTTCATCCTTGATGGCCTTCAACTGATCCGGTGATTTGCGAAGCACATCAAACTGTTCTTTGGTAATACCGAATGAATTATCAGATGAATATTCCCCTCTTTCAAGAAAAGACAAGAATTTTTCCGCTTCATCCGCAATGGCACGAATAGAGGTGATATTCTTTTTACTCATATCATCAAACAACCGGGTGATGATGGAGGTGCTCTTTTGGGCTTCATTATCCACGTCCGCCAGCTCTTTCTTCATACCTTCTGCAAGGGAAAGCCGTTCACCTTCCGTTGTGGCCTTTGCTATCTTCTCATTATAAAGCTCCGTGATAGCCTGACGCTTTTCCAAATATGAAC
>ERZ791826.1701-NODE-1701-length-11755-cov-7.815385_pt1 | contig 11755 bp, 11 predicted proteins | sample MGYA00510297_ERZ791826 | MGnify/ENA primary metagenome ERZ791826 (study PRJEB30046, sample SAMN00792004) | human gut metagenome | study: EMG produced TPA metagenomics assembly of the A metagenome-wide association study of gut microbiota in type 2... | reverse complement strand
TCCTGTGCGTGGATGATGATATGCGGATGGAAGCTCTGCGCCAGACCAACTATGTGAAATCCATCGTGACTGCACAGGGCAAAATGGACTTAGAACGCAAGGGAAAGCAGAGTTATCAGGGCTGGATGTTTGCTCGGCTGCTTGCATTCAGCAACGGCGATCTGCAGGCTCTGTATGACCGCAGCGACGGTTTTTACCGCAGACAACTTGTGCTGACCACCAAAGAAAAGCCCATGGACAGAGCCGACGATCCCAACCTCGCTGAGAAAATGAAAGCCGAAGCTGAGGGAATTTTCCTCTGGGCATTTGAAGGCTTGCAGCGGCTCGTTGCCAACAACTTTAAGTTTACGGAGAGTGACCGCATCCGTGAAAACCGGGAAGCGGTCAAGCGTGATAATAACAACATTTTTGACTTCATGGATTCCGATGGATACATCCTGCGTAAAGCGGATGCGTCCATCAGCTCCAAGGATTTCTATGAAATCTATCGGATGTGGTGCGTGGAAAACTCTCTTGCACCGCTGAAAGCCCGCAGCTTCAGCGATGCCATGGTTACCAATGCGAAGAAATTTAATTTGGAGCATTGCAACAACATCACCAATTCTGCCGGACGGCGGGTATGGGGATTTATGGGTGTGGAAGCTGTGGCAAGACCTCATATAAATGGGTTCTACGGAAATTCGCCGTGTACGTACGTACCGGATGACATTCCGGAGGAATGGCGGAGGGTCGAGTAAAACCGATTGCTGGTACGTATGTACACAGCAACAGATCGTGAAACGCTCTTGATAGAAACAGCTCATTTCCTTTATTTGGGCTGTTTCTATGGCAGTGAAAGATACGGTTTTCACTGCCACCGTCTGCAAGAGTAAGTTTCGCAAAACGGCTCAATGCAGACGGGCTGACCATGAGAAAAGTTGCAGACATTTCACCTTGGTCAGCAAAGGTCGCCTCAGCGACCGCATCCCCCCTCCGGAGGAGCCCTCGGAGAGCCCACGGCACTTTGCAGCCAGTATGGATGAAAGTGTTATAGTGGGTTATTACACTTTGAAAAAGTGCCTCTCCGTAGCTCCCCGCTGTCTGTAAATCTCAAAGAAAGGACAAAAAATCTATGGCAAGAAATGATGGAATAGACCGCACCGTAGCCCGGAATCAGGACTTACCGACACCGGATGATGTGGCAAAAATACAGGAACACAATGAGCGTGAAAAGAACAGTTACAGCAATCAGGACATCGTGCCGGAACGCACCTCTCTGAACGTTCATTTCAAAGCACCCACGGACGATTATGTGAAAATGTTTGAGCAGATGGAACAGGATGGCGTGATCTCCACCAGAGGTCTGAAACCGGATGCCGTTAAATACGGCGAGTTGATCTTCGATGTGAACTCCGCTTACTTCTACAACCACGGTGGCTATGAATTTGCAAAAGAGTTCTATGCTGATGCCTATAAAGCCGCCGTGGAGATCGTGGGCGGTGAGCAGTATATCCTCTCTGCTGTGATGCACGCCGATGAGCGCAACCGGGCAATGTCCGAAGCTCTGGGCGAGGAGGTGTACCACTACCACCTTCATGTGGTTTATATCCCGGTGGTGGAAAAGCAGATCCTTTGGTCGAAGCGATGCAAGGATGAAGCCCTCCGGGGAACCGTTAAGGAGGTCATCACACAGGTCAGCCGCAGTAAGAAATGGGAGTCCAAGCCGGTGCTTGACGAGGACGGTAATCCAATGTTGAACGCAAGAGGAAAAAAGATTTTGAGGTCATCCTACAGTGTGTTGCAGGATGACTTTTTTCATTTCATGCGAGTTGCCGGATATACCGATCTGGAGCGTGGAGAACGTGGAAGCACCGAGGAACATCTGACTGTGACCCAGTTCAAGGTGCAGGCAGAACAGCAGCGGCTGGAAACTGTGGCCGGACAGGTGGCACAGGTGGAGCGGGGTTTGGAGAATGCCAAAGCTGCCACGGAGAAGCAGAAACAGAAACTGGAAGCTCTGCAAAAGGAAACCAAAACAGCAAAGACCGTTGCTCTGACGGTGCAGGAGATTGAAACAATGGGCAAAAAAGCCACATTCGGAAACAATGTTGTGCTGACTCCGGATGAATGCGACACGCTCAAACACTATGCGGTCAATGGTATTATTGCCAATGCTGACAACAAGCGACTGAAAGAAAAATTGGCTTCCGCAGAAAAGACGGTTTCCATCTGGAAGCAGCGGTATGAAGCGGTAAGCGAAAAATATATGGAACTCAAACAGAAAGCCCAACCCTTTCTGGATGCACTGGAAATCGCATCCGAAAAGGTTCGGGCTTTTATCAATTCTATCCTCATCAGAGGAAAGGAAACACAGGAACACGAACACCCTGCCCGGAAGCGTGGACAGGATATGGAACTTTGATGGAGGAATCGCCTATTGAAGAAATATTATGAGGAAGCGAAATATAATGCGGCATTTGACCGCTGTGTGGATGTTATGAGCCAGATGCTCCAGAAGTACGGGCATCAGGTTTTGGATAAATTAGAGCAGGATACTCCGCAAACGGTGGAGTGTTCCAAGGATGATAAGCAAGCGCAGCCTTTGACGGATAAGGCTGCGTAAAAATTTACAATTTACACGTTGCGTACTTGTTGCGGCTATGCTATAATATGTACGCAACGTGTATTTTTGCTTTTTTGGAGAAAAGACGAATGGATTGTAAAAACAGAATTATTAAGTTGCGTGAAAGCACAGGACTGAACCGGAAAGATTTTTGCAAGCTCGTCCATATTCCTTACCGGACTATGACCGAGTGGGAATTGGACAACCGCCATGCACCGGATTATGTGCTTAGACTTTTGGAGTATTATATCCGCAACGAGGGATTGATGGTAAAAGAAATGAGCGAAGGAGGTGGCGATTCTGAAAAAGAAGCAACTTAAATGTTATCTATATACGAGAGTGTCCACCTCCATGCAGGTAGACGGATACAGCTTGGATGCCCAGCGGGACAAGTTGCGGAAGTATGCGGCATACGAGGATATGGTCGTTGCCGGGGAGTATTCTGACGAAGGATTTTCCGGCAAGAACATCCAAGGGAGGCAGGAGTTTCAACGGATGCTGAACGACATCCAGGACTGCAAAGACGGCGTTTCCTATGTGCTTGTCTTTAAGCTCTCCAGATTTGGCAGAAATGCAGCCGATGTTCTGAACTCTTTGCAGCTCATGCAGGATTTTGGTGTCAACCTGATTTGCGTGGAGGATGGCATTGACAGCTCCAAGGATGCCGGAAAGCTTATGATTTCCGTGCTGTCTGCGGTGGCGGAAATCGAGCGAGAGAATATCCGCACACAGACAATGGCAGGACGGGAGCAAAAGGCTCGTGAGGGCAAATGGAACGGCGGTTTCGCTCCCTATGGATACAAATTGGAAAGCGGAAACCTTGTCATTGCGGAGGATGAAGTGGAAGTAATCCGTGTTATTTATGACCGCTACATCCATACCAATGAGGGCGTTGCCGGAGTTGCCAAATATCTCAACCGCAACGGGTTTGTGAAGAAGCTGCGGCAAAATAACACCATCCCCGGATTTTCAAGGAACTTCGTGCAGGACGTACTGGATAATCCCGTTTATATGGGTAAAATTGCTTATGGCAGACGGAGAACCGAAAAGAGGCAAGGTACAAGAAATGAGATGCACGTGGTCGAGCAGTCGGAGTTCCCTGTTTACGATGGTCAGCATGAAGCCATCATTTCCGAAGAAGATTGGTATCTGGCACAGGAAAAGCGCAAGATCAATTCCTTTAAGCGGGAAAAGGTCAACAATCCAGACCACGCACACATCCTATCCGGTATTTTGAAATGCCCGTGTTGCGGAAAGAGTATGTACGGCAATACTGCCAAGGCTCATAGCAAGGACAAGAAAACACGGTATTATTACTACTGCAAAAATACGGTTACGCCGACGGGACATGAGTGCAGCTTCCGGCTGAATATCGAGCAGACGGAAATCAACAAATTTGTGGCGAAGGTCATCTCCGCTATGGTCAGCAATCCACGATTTATAGAAGCAATTCAAGCGAAAATTGGAACGACGGTTGATACAGAGGATATGGAAAAGCAGATCGCCGTTCTGCAAGGACAGCTAAAGCAAGCCTTTGGAACGAAAAGCCGCTTGGAGCGTCAGATGGATACTTTGGACATCAACGATGCCCACTATGACAGAAAAATTTTGGATTTGCAGCGCCGATATGATGAACAGTATGATACGATAGAGGAAATCGAAGTTCAGATTGGCGAATTGCAAAGTCAGATACGCAGCATCCAGCAGGAGAAAATCTCCGGCGATAACATTTATCGGCTCTTACTGGCATTTGATGAAGTCTACCATTCCGCAACGGAAGCAGAACAGAAAGAGTTTATGAAAGCCTTTATCGAGCGAATTGAGATGTTCCCGGAAAAGAGAAAAGACGGAAGCTGGATAAAGAAGATTGTATTCAACTTCCCTGTGCCTGTTGATGGCGAGGAAGTGAAAGAACTTCCCTTGGAAACTGAAACAACAGTCGAGACGGTTGTCCTCTTGTCACGGGAAACAAATCCACTGACGGTTGAGGTCAGGATGGAAGTGGAAACCGGCGAGGTCAAGGAGCATCCGACCTATAAACGCATTCAGGAGTATGTGCAGGAAAAGTACGGCTTCAAAGTCCATACGGCATATATTGCCGAGGTCAAGCGTATGGTCGGGCTGGATATGCACAAAGCACCGAATGCTGTTGAACAGAGAAAACATGAGTATCATCCCTGCCCGCCTGAAAAGGTCGAGGCAATCAAGGATGCGCTGCGGCACTTTGGCTTAACCTCAGAGTGAGTTTACGGCTAAAAACCCAGCATCACGTCAATGGCGTGGTGCTGGGCTTATTTTTTGTCGTGCTTCGGGGCTTTTTTTGAGGATAAAACCGCCTGTGTGCCGTTTGCTTTTCTTTGCCATATTGACACGCTGCCCTCTGTTCGTCGTGGCACTGTGCGTTTTCGGGATAGAAAATGGACACTTATCTTTGTATAGAGAGAAAGCCAGAGAGGAAAAAGAGGGTGAGCGCAGGCTGTGGGAACGGTGCGTAAACCGCTTGCGGTTTTCCACGGTTTCCATAGCCGCAGCGAGGGAGAAAAGGGAGAGGTGGCTTTCTCGCTCAGGCGGCTTGCCGCTGCTCTTTGGCTCTCCCTTTTCTCCCTGAAAATCAGGGATTATTCTGCATCATTGCTCGGCGTAACAGGACGAAAGTCCTCCTGAACGCCCTCATTGAGGTCAAAGCACATGGTTTTTGCATCGGCAACCCAGAACCCGCGCACCCTGTAACGCTTGCCGGGAATCCAGTCCTCGCCGGTGACAGCGCGAAGCGGGTCAAGCAGATTCTTGTTGGAGATCGTAACAACACCTTTCTGTTCGCCTCTCGGCTTGGAGAACTTGAATCCCTTCGGTTCGTTGCTCTTGCAGGAACGGATCGCAAATACCCTCGCTTTCGCATCCAGCAGACACAAAACGTAGGCGGGATAGCTCAAGTCCTCAAGCACTTTCTTAGTGAAAGTCACGCCGTTCTGATTCAGGAACATATCCGGGTAGGCGTTGATGTTGGAGTCGATGGTTTCAAAGTTCAAAGCGGAAAAATCGAAGTTCATAGTAAAAATCCTTTCATTTCATAGTGTTTTGCGCCTCATCCACGATTTTCATAAACTCCTGACGTTCCATAAAAGACCAGCGGGAATCCATAATCAGATAGCCCTTGAAAAGACCATCCTTTACGCGGTATGCGACGAAGTGATTGCTTAAACGGCGCAATGTAGTTCGTTTTGCTGTGCTGTGCCGCTCTGACAGTAGCTTTTGTACCTTGATCCAATCCTCTTTTTTGATAATCGCTGTGTGGTGATTTTCCTTGAAATACATATTCAAATCTGTATTTTTGACGGATTTATGGGTGCGAAAATCCTTGGTATAGGTTTTCTGCATCAAAGCATCACCGCAGTATTTCTCATTTCGGAGGATGCTGCGGACAGTACCGGCAGACCAGAGATCGTTCCCCATTGGAGATTTGATACCCTGTTCTGTCAGTGCGGCGGCGATTTCTGCCGGGGTTGCGCCCTCCAAGCAGCTTTCATAGATGTACTCAACAATTCTTGCCTCGGTCGGCTCAATGACAAGCCGCCCGAAATGATCACGATAGAAGCCAAGCGTATTCTGAACGGAGAACTTGTAGATGCCCTCCGCCATGCGCCAGCGGATACCAGCCTTAACTGCCTCGCTCTTTTGCTGGGACTCCATTTCAGCCAAGGCTGCCAGCAGCGAGATCAGCAGATTATTCCGCCCATCGCCGGTATAGGCGATTCCTTCTGTCTCAAACTCAACGGAAACGGGCGGGTTCAGCGCAGAAAGCGTTCGCAGATTGTCCAGAATATCCACGATATTTCTACCAAAACGGCTGATGCTTTTGGTGAGAATCAGGTCAATCTTCCCGTCAACTGCGTCGGCAATCATTTTCTGAAAGCCAAGACGTTTTTCAACGGTAGTTGCGCTGATGCCCTCGTCTTGATAAATCTCAACCAGCTCCCATTGCGGATTTGCCTCAATCCTCTTGGTAAAATGGTGGATCTGCATATCAAAGCTGCCGACCTGCTGTTCCTCCTGTGTGCTGACGCGGCAGTACGCCGCAACACGGAGTTTGGGCGGCTCCTCTGCAAGTTCCCGCCGTTTCTGCGGTGGGATAATAATAACGCCATTTCCACGCTGGTTATAAGAAATTTCGTCCTGCATCTGGCGGCGTTTTTGCTCTCTGCGCTCGGCTCTGCTTCCGGTCTGTCGCTTTACCTCTATCGCTTTGGGGTCAAGCGGTTTTGCCATATTCCGCCTCCTGCATCAGAATCCGTCTGCGTTTTCTGCTTTGCATCGGCACACCACCTCCTTTGACCGATTTCCAATTTCATTACTACCACGCTCCTTTTTGAAAATTATGACAATCCACATACGCGAGGTAAGCGGAACAGTCACCCAAAGAAAAAGGCAGCAGAATTGCTCCTGCTGCCTGAATCTGTATGAACTTGTAAGGAGATCAAAATGTTTCTCCGTCGTAATCACAGCGTCGAGACAGGGGCTTATTTCACACCATAGGTGATGAAAAATCAGGGGTAGATATTATCGACCTCCACGGCAGAATAAACCCCAATTACCACTCTAAAAACCGCCGCATAAATCAATGCTTGTGAAATCCGAAAAGTTATTTCCCGATTTGCATACTCATTACACGGAATCGCGCTCTACGGTACAGTGTTCCCAGTGTTCGGAACGGGAAAGGTTTTTGCGGATTGGCGCAATCCCGTTCGGTTCCGCAAAACCGCATAGGGGCTGATATGAACAGTGCGTCATTGCCGTCTGTCAGAATCGCCCAGAAACGGGATTCACAGCGCCGCGACAATCTCAACAAATTTGCTCATGCTGACTGCTCCTTTTGGCAGGTCTGCATCCTTTTCAAACACCATGAAATACCGATACTGGTTTCCTGCATGACCGCTCCACATTGTGCCGAGGTCGATTTTCTCCCGGCTGTCATCATTTTTCAGGTGTTCGCCCTTAGTTTCCGCAAAGATGACCTTGCCCTTTTCCGTCATAATCAGAATATCAGGATAGTGATTGATATAGCCGTTGATACAGAAGCCCTGACGGGAAATGTTTCTGTGCCACCAGCGCACATTCGGCAAGGCGGTCAATTCCATAATCAGCTTTTGTTCCAGCTTGTTCATATCGCCGTCCTCTGCTTGATACAGCGATTTCGCGTAGATGTCCGTATGCGCAGCGGGATGAATTGCGTCTGGCAGACGATAATACGGCAAGCATACAATGCGTTCGGTGGAGAGCCAGTCGGAGAAGTTCTCCCGGCAATGCTGCTCCAACAGGGCTTGCACCTTGTCCTTGATTTTCTTTGCATAGCCAAGCGGCACTTTCTCCATTGCTGCAAGCTGGTCCTTGCTCATGTTGCCGACAATACGCTCTATGTAGGCTTTCAGTTCGGCAGCGTCCACGCCATTCAGCTTGTTAAGCTGACGGAGCATCATTTCCTTGCACTGGCGTACCCGGCTTTCCGGGGGCAGACTGTTGAAGTATTCCTTGAAATATTGCTGCTCCGGGCTGGACATTTTGAATACACGGGGCAAGCCGTTTTCCTTGTTCTCAATATCCACCTTAACGATTCCATCGTCCGCTGCGGCAAAATCAATGTCGCAGTCCTTGTTTTTCAGCGTGAAGCCCTCGGAAAGCTGCGCTTCATCCAGCAGCACATGAGAACCATCCGTAAACAGCGTATCCGGAATAGCTGCAAAGAACTGCGGGATGACAAGGCGCTCAATATCTTCCCGGAACTCCGGCTTGACAGCGAATGTAGGCATCTGTTCCCGCACCTCCCACGGCGTTTTTTGCAGATAGGGGTCATTGCCCGACTGCTGGATTGCGGCATTGTAGGCTTATCCCGCGCTTTCCGCTTCGGATAGCATACTGTCGGCTTTCGGGGTGGTTTCAGGTGATTTCTCCGCTTCTCTGCGCCGCTGGTATTCTTCATTGACTAACTTCCAATCCACACCGGAAACGTCCTCTTCGGGCGATTCCAAAGGGGTTTCCATTTTGGAACACCCATTGTCAATCATGATTTGCACCGGGTCAGGGGCTTTCGGCGTAGGCGGCTCGGAAACGCGATAATCCTTATCGCTGAAACCTGCGTCATTCAAGCCCTGAATGATGCCTTTTACGGTTTCGTTGAAATCATTGGAAGATGTCAGCACATAGGACATATTCAGGGATGACTGCCTGTGCTGGGTGGTGTGGGGCAGACGCAGGATACGTCCCAAAATCTGCTCCACCTGAACCTGACTCGTCTTGTTGGCAATAGACGCAAGAATATAGGCAAGGGGGCAGTCCCATCCCTCGCTCAATGCGTTGACCGTGATAATATAGCGAATCGGGCAGTCTGCGGACATGAGTTCGGTGTTTTTCAGCTCGTTCACGTCCGCTGTGCGGATGGCGATTTGCTCTGCGGGGATGTCATAGCCAATCAGCTTTTCGCGGATTTTCTCAAAGGTAGTGGCTTCTTCCTTGCCTTTCGGCTCTGCCTGAAACAGCACAATGGGGCGAATATACTTCTTGCTCACGGCATATTCGGCTGCGGCGAGTTCTTCCAGCTTGTTTCTCAGGGCGATTGCGTCCAGAATGACCTCTGCCTGACTGTCGCGGTTGTAGACGATGACGGGCAGCTTTACCATGTGTTCGGTCTTTAGCTGTACCGCGTCCACATAGGAGATAATATTGCTGTCCTTGCGCGGCGTGGCGGTCAGGTCCAGCACAAAGCACGGATTGAAATTTGCCAGCATTTCCCGGCTCAAATCCGAACGGGCGTGGTGGCTCTCGTCCACGATGACAAGAGGGTTAAGCTGATTGATGATCTGGAACAGGGCGGTTTCGTCCGCGCCCTCAATGGGGCTGTCAGGTTTTCCCAGCACTTTGGGGAACTCCGCAAGATTGCTGTTTTCCTGAAACGCCTTGCGCCCGTCCTTTCTGCTGGTGCGGAACGAATCGTAGGACAGCACCATAATAGAAAGCTGCTCCGTTACGGCAGTGGGGTTGAAGTTCTGACCGTTCAAAAGCTCCTGCTTGGTGTAGACCTCCACGCGCCCACCGAAATCCACGTCGATTTTCTGACGGTAGGGGTGGGACGTATCTTTCAGGGCTTTCGCCGTCTGCGTCAGGATGGCTTCTGACGGGACAAGCCAGACAACCGCTTTCGTCTTGGTGACGGGGAGCGCGTCAAACACCGGGCGAATGGCGTTGCAGGCGATAAAGGTCTTACCGCCGCCTGTCGGCATCTTGAAGCAGAGGTTCGGGACACCGGGTATCACATTTTGGTATAGCCCTAAAGTCGGGGCTGATTTCTCCTGCCAAAACAGGCGAAACGCCGCTGCGTCACTCCTTGTTTCGTTCAGCAGTTCCAGATAGCGGGTCAAGTCCGCTATCACCTTTTTCTGATATGATTTCAGTTCCATATTTTCACCTTCAAGGTAGTATGACAGCACATTTCTTAGGTCAGCGGATGATTCATCAGCTTTGCAGAAATCCCGATCTCGTTGAAAAACCTTGCCCAAGATAGCCAAAGGACTTGCCTATGCCCACGCCAGCTTCAATCGCAAAATGCAGATCGTTTATGAGGGCGTCCACAATCTCAAAAGACATATCCTGCTGCCCCTCACGCATTTCCAATCCATGCTGCGGGGCTTCATCCCAAAAGAAGGTGCTGACTTGCTCACTCATGGAGTACAGCTCTGCTTTTCTGCGCTTTTTCCGTTCCTCCGATGTATTGAATCCAAAATAAAATCTATTGTCCATCCACATTCCTCCCGGAATAGAAACCAAGGCTATCCGCGTTTCAGCTCAATGCTGACGTTTCCGTTCTCGTCGATGGTCAGCGTCATGTGCCTGATGTGCTTCTCATAGAACTGCCGCCGCTCTGCGGGAGACATTTCGATCCTCGTGTTTCGCAGAGCAGCGTCAAACATATCGTTGACGTTCAGGTGAACGGAGTTGTCAATCCAGCGGTACATCTCCTTGAATAGTGCGTTTTTCTTGATGTCCTCGCTGTTGCCGGAGTAGAAGTCATCCAGATAGCAGTAGAATATCCCGGATTCTGCAAGTGCTGCCTTCATATCCGGTCCACATTTTTCCCGCTCAATCATGACAAGAAATCTGGCGTCCGGCAAGGAAGAGATAAGCCCCCAGTAGTCGGAATCGCTTGAGACAATGACGAAGGAATCCACTTGCTTCTGGTAGTGTTCCTGACAGGCTCTTGCGGTGAGCTTGATGTCTACCAGTGATTTGTTCTGCTTGATCCGCTCAATCATGATATGTTCAACGGGGATGCGGGTGTAGTTTTCAAGAATCCGCCATGCCGTAGCAGTATGTACGTCATCAAAAAGAATGATCGCCGTAATTTTCTGCATGACTTCATAATCAAGGTTTTTGAGCGTGGCGCACAGCTTGTACGGGTCAGAGTTTTCGCAGTCCACTACCAATACGGTTTTCTCGCTGTCATCTATGAAATCGTAGATATTGTTTTTTACAAAAGCCCCTGCATCGGAGACTTTACTGTATTCCGTGAAGGCGTCGCAATGCCATTGATAAAGCAGGGTTGCAAACTTCTTGTCATTATAGAGGACATTGCCCTCGTCCATCGGTACCCAGTTGATGTACATTTGATAGGGGTAGTAGGAGAGACTTGCGTAATAGATGTCCGCAGCATCTTTCGTTCCGTCCTCTGTCAAACCGTTTGGCATAATGAACAGCTCTTTTATGTACGTCCAGTTAATCCAGATTGGAAAGAGGCTTTTGCAGTTGTTAATGCGGTCTGAAATCAGCCGGTTGATCTCGATAATGTGGTGGCATAGCTTTGTACTCGACTTTTTGATAAAGCTGATTCCGTCGTTTGAGAGCTGCTGCATACTGGAAGCAGGAATGATCTCCGGCATTGAAAGCAGCCCACGGTATTCCATCCGCATGATGTCATTTATTTTCCGGTAGTTGCACTCAATGGCGGTGCGGATGATACATAGATTTCGGATAATGCGGGCATTTTTATCCTGCTCAAGCCGGATTTTACTTTACACAATAACTCCATATAATTACCGGAATCAGACAAAGCCGAAAAAAGAAAGAAGATTAGGAACCGTAATAATTCTATTCAAATTTTCTTCCTGA
>ERZ791826.1694-NODE-1694-length-11805-cov-2.183064_pt1 | contig 11805 bp, 8 predicted proteins | sample MGYA00510297_ERZ791826 | MGnify/ENA primary metagenome ERZ791826 (study PRJEB30046, sample SAMN00792004) | human gut metagenome | study: EMG produced TPA metagenomics assembly of the A metagenome-wide association study of gut microbiota in type 2... | reverse complement strand
TCATATCCGACAGCTGACCGCTTTACTTCGGCGCTTACCGCCGAGGATTACGAAGAAGCTCTCCGGAACCGCGAGAACGAAAAGAATAAGCGGGCGCTCTCCGTCTATGTTCACATTCCTTTCTGTAATGACGTCTGCTACTACTGCGGCTGCAACAAGATCGTGACGCGTGATCACGACCGCGCCACGGGCTATCTCGATGTCATCGCTAAGGAAGCCGATCTCGTAAAGCAGCACCTCACGGGTGACACCGAGATTGAGCAGCTGCATTTCGGCGGCGGCACGCCGACCTTCCTCACGAATGAAGAGCTGGAACGCGTGATGTCTATCATCCGCACCCGCTTCCCGCTGCAGAAAGGCGGGGAGTTCTCTATCGAAGTGGATCCCCGCTGCTGACCGAAGGATAAGGTTGAGAAGCTGGCTGAGCTTGGCCTCAACCGCATGAGCCTTGGTGTCCAGGATCTGAATCCCGACGTGCAGAAGGCCGTGAACCGTATTCAGCCCTACGAACTCGTTCGTGACACCGTGAACAATGCCCGGGCCGCAGGTTTCCATTCGGTCAATATGGATCTCATTTACGGCCTTCCGAAGCAGACCCGCGAGAGCTTTGCTGAGACGATCGATAAGGTGATCGAAATGTCGCCTGACCGTATCGCGCTCTACCACTACGCGCATCTCCCGAATCACTTCAAGCCCCAGCGCATGATCCTTAACGCCGATCTGCCGTCGACTCTCACCAAGGTCGAGATCATGTTTGACGCGATCCGCCGTCTCACCGCGAATGGCTACCGCTATATCGGCATGGACCACTTCGCGAAGGAAAATGATCCGCTTTCCATCGCTCAGAAGAACGGCACGCTGCAGCGGAACTTCCAGGGCTATTCAACCCGCGCTGACTGCGACATGGTGGCGCTCGGCGCCTCTTCCATTTCGAAGGTCGGCAGGATTTATGCCTGCACCCCGCGCGATATCGAACCGTACTATGACGCGATCAGCAAAGGCCGCCTCGCGACGGTCCGCGGCTTCCGCCTCTCTGATGAGGATGAGCTCCGTTACTGGGTCATCATGCGGATCATGTGCCAGTTCGAGCTCGTGAAGTCCGAAGTGGAGCAGAAGTTCGGCATTGATTTCGACAAGACCTTCGCCTGGGAGCTGAAGCATCTCGCCCACTATGAGAAGCATGAGCTCGTGGAGCTTCATCCGGACCGCATCGTCGTGTCCCCGAAGGGGAAGATCTTTGTGCGGGCGGTGGCCATGCAGTTTGACCGTTATCTGCGCGAGTCTGACCGCGCGGGCGGCTACTCGACGATTGCCTGAGGAAGCTCTTCTTAGGAGTTTCTCTCACCGCTCCCACTTCAGGTAACTGCGCATACGGGTTAGAATCAGCGAATTCATTGCTGCGCAGTTTTACCTGCAAAGAAATTACTCTGCGAAGGCGGAAGCTGATTCCGCCTTTTCAATACGGACCGTTTTAATGAAATACATGACTGCCTCGGAGATAAGAAACGCTTATCTCCAGTTCTTTCAGAGCAAGGGACATACGATTGTTCCCTCCAGCCCCGTAGTGCCTGAGGATGACCCGACGCTGCTGTTCACGAATGCTGGCATGAACCAGTTCAAGAACTGCTACCTCGGTATCGAGAAGCGCGAGTACACCCGCGCGACGACCAGCCAGAAGTGCATCCGCGCCGGCGGCAAGCATAACGACCTCGATAACGTCGGCTATACCGCCCGTCATCACACGTTCTTTGAGATGCTGGGCAACTTCAGCTTCGGCGACTATTTCAAGCAGGACGCTATTCCGTGGGCCTGGGAATTCCTGACGAAGGTTCTCGAGCTGCCGGAAGACCGCCTGTGGGTGACGGTTTACGTTGATGACGACGAGGCCTACGACATCTGGAACAAGGAAATCGGCATTCCCGCTGAAAGAATCGTCCGTATCGGCGATAACAAGGGCGGCAAGTACATGTCCGATAACTTCTGGATGATGGGCGACACGGGCCCCTGCGGTCCCTGCTCCGAGATCTTCTTTGACCGCGGTCCGTCGGTTCAGGGCGGACCTCCGGGGAGCAAGGATGAGGACGGCGACCGTTACCTGGAAATCTGGAACCTCGTGTTCACCCAGTTCAACCGTGATGCCTCCGGCAAGATGAATCGTCTGCCGCATCCGAACATTGATACGGGCATGGGTCTGGAGCGTATCGCTTCCGTGATCCAGAACGTTCCGACGAATTACGACATCGATCTGTTCCGCAATCTGATGGCTGCCGCTAAGGCCGCTGTTGAAAAGGCCGGAGCTACGGACGTGGAACCCGGTACGCCTTCTCTCAAGGTGATTGCTGACCATATCCGCGCCTGCTCGTTCGCTATCGCTGACGGCGTGCTGCCGGGCAACGAAGGCCGCGCCTATGTGCTGCGCCGTATCTGCCGCCGCGCCATCCGCCACGGCTACAAGCTCGGTGCCCGCGCTCCGTTCTTCTACACGCTCGTTGAACCGCTCGCCCGCGAAATGGGTGATGTGTACCCTGAGCTCAACAAGCCGAATATCGCTCAGGTGATCAAGGCTGAAGAAGAGCGCTTCTTCCTCACGCTCGCGAACGGCATGGAGATTCTCGAAGACGCCATCGCCAAGACGACGAACGGCGTGCTCGACGGCAACGTGGTGTTCAAGCTCCACGACACGTTCGGCTTCCCGGCTGACCTTACCGCTGACGTCTGCCGTGAAAAGGGCATCAAGGTGGATACGGACGCTTTCGACCGCTCGATGGAAGAGCAGCGTGCGAAGGCCCGTGCCGCTGGCAAGTTCAAGATTGCCGCCGGCCTGGTCTACAACGGCCCGACGAACGAATTCCGCGGCTATCAGGAGCTCCGCACTGAAGGCTGCCGCGTCCTCGCGATTTATAAGGACGGCACCGATGTGACGTCGGCTGAAGCCGGCGATGATGCGGTTCTCGTGTTTGACAAGACTCCCTGCTACGCCGAAATGGGCGGCCAGGTGGGTGATCAGGGCGTGGCTGAAAACGCCTCCACGATCGCTCAGATTCTCGACACGATGACGATCAAGGCCTCCGTGTTCGGCCACAGCTGCCACATTCACGAGGGCTCGGTGCATATCGGCGATATCTTCTCCGTGAGCGTGAACGCTGAACGCCGCGCCGCCATCGCCCGCAATCACTCCGTGACTCACCTGATGCATAAGGCGCTGCGCACGGTCTGCGGCGCCCACGTTGCCCAGAAGGGCAGCCTGGTAACGCCTGAGATCACGCGTTTCGACTTCACGCACGATCACCCGGTTACCGCTGAGCAGATTGCGGAAGTGGAACAGCTCGTTAACGAGGAAATCCTCGCCAACGTCCCGACGAAGACTGAGGAAATGTCTGTCGAAGACGCGAAGAAGACGGGTGCCACCATGCTGTTCGGCGAGAAGTACGGCAAGGAAGTCCGCGTTGTGTCGATCGGCTCCTCGAAGGAGCTCTGCGGCGGCACGCACGTTGCCCGTACGGGTGACATTGGTTCCTTCAAGATCATTTCCGAAGCGGGTATTTCGGCCGGCGTCCGCCGTATCGAAGCCGTGACCGGTATGAACGTGCTCCACGTCCTGCAGCAGAAGACCGCTCTTGTGAGCGAACTCCAGCAGAACTTCCGCGGCGTGAAGGAATCCGAGCTGCCTGAGAAGGTGAGCGCCTGCATTGAGCAGATCCACTCGCTCGAGAAAGAAGTCGCCTCGCTCCAGGCGAAGATCGCCGCGAGCGCGAGCTCTGACATCGCTGAAAACGCCCGCGAAGTGAATGGCGTCAAGGTGGTGGCGGTCTCTGTGGACGGTGCCGATGCCAACGCGCTCCGCGAAATGGCTGATAAGCTCCGCGATAAGCTCCACAGCGCTGTTGTGGTTCTCGCCACGAAGGATGGTGCCAAGCTCCAGCTCTGCGCCGGTGTCACGCCTGATCTCGTGAAGAAGGGACTGAAGGCCGGTGAACTCGTGAAGTTCGTCGCGGCTCAGGTCGGCGGCAAGGGAGGCGGAAAGCCTGACTTCGCCATGGCCGGCGGTTCCGATGCTGAAGCTCTGCCGAAGGCTCTTGAGTCTGTCTACGGCTGGGTCGGCGAACGCGCCTGATCGGAGAGGCAAGGAATGAGTGAAACGGAATCCCGTCTTCATCCCGATCAGGAGATCTCGGTCGATGGCAAGTGCCCTGAGCCCGTGCTGAAAAGCGCCCGGACTCTGAGAGGCATGCAGTCAGGAGAAATTCTGAAAGTCATCTGCCTCGACCCGGTTTCCGTTCATGACCTGAAGGCGTTTTCTGATCAGACTGGGAACGTGCTTCTCGCTCAGGAAACGGAAGAAGAGGCCGGAGCCGTTCACTACATTCACTGGCTGAGAAAACGCTGATCAGAAGGCCTTTTCAGCTGAGATACCCGGATGCTGTTTTTTTGCAGCTTCCGGGTGTTTTTTTATCCGCGCCCGGAATTCTCCCTGCCGCGCCTCAGATTTCGATCCGCGGATTGCGAAGGAGACTGATAAATAAAAATGGGGACAGGTTAAAAAATCCGAGAATTGCGTTTCAGCCTCTTCTGGAGCCGTTTTCTTTGGGATTTCAGCCGGTTCTGGCCGGAATGATGAGCCCCATCTGTTAAAATTAACCCCAACTTTTTTTGCTTGGCGGCTGCTTTCCCGGTCCGCCAATTTTCACAGGCTGGTTTATGGCGACAGACGAAAACGAAGGCAAGGCGAATCCGTCTTCCGGAAACAATTCCGGTTCCGAAATGGTTTCTCAGCTCCAGGAAGATATTCATCAGGTCAATATTTCTGATGAGATGGAGGAGGCCTACCTCAATTACTCGATGAGCGTGCTGGTCGGACGCGCGCTCCCGGATGCCCGGGACGGTTTCAAGCCGGTTCACCGCCGCGTGCTTTATGCCATGTGGCGACTCGGCAACCGCCACGATGTTCCCTATAAAAAGTCGGCCCGTGTGGTCGGCGACGTGATCGGTAAGTACCACCCGCACGGTGATACCGCTGTCTATGACACGATCGTCCGTATGGCGCAGCCTTTCTCGCTCCGCTATCCGCTCGTTGACGGCCATGGCAACTTTGGTACGATCGACCGCGATCCCGCGGCTGCCATGCGTTATACGGAAGTCCGTCTGAGCCGCATCGCCGAAGAGATGCTGACTGATATCGACCGTGATACGGTCGATATGACGCCGAACTTCGACGGTACGGAAAAAGAGCCGACGGTGCTGCCTGCCCGTTTCCCGCAGCTGCTTGTGAATGGCAGCCAGGGTATCGCGGTCGGTATGGCGACGAACATCCCGACGCATAACCTCGGTGAAACCATTGACGCGTGCCTCTACGCCCTGCATCACCCTGAGGCGAGCGTGGATGATCTGATCCGCTTCCTCCCGGCTCCTGATTTCCCGACCGGCGGCATCATTTTCGGTCTCAGCGGTGTCCGTCAGGCGTACCGCACCGGCCGCGGCTCCATGCTGATCCGCGCCAAAGTGCACGACGAAACCGACGACAAGGGACACACGTCTATCGTTGTGGACGAGCTTCCCTACATGGTGAACAAGGCCGAGCTGATCAAGAAGATCGCGGCCCTCCGGAGCGAAAAGAAGATCGACGGCATTGTGGATCTCCGGGACGAGTCCTCAAAGGAAATCCGTATCGTGATCGAGCTCCGGCGCGACGCGCATACGGAAGCGGTCCGCAATAACCTCTTCAAGCTGACCGAGCTCCAGACGACCTTTGGTATCAATATGGTGGCGCTGCTTGACGGCCGCCCGCAGCTGCTGAATCTGAAGCAGCTCGTGAATGCCTTTATCGGCCTGCGCCGCGAAGTGGTTGTGCGCCGGACCCGTTTCCTGCTTCGTAAGGCCCGTGCGGACGGCCATCTGCAGGAAGGTCTTGCCATCGCGCTGGCGAACATTGATGAGTTCATCGAAATCATCAAGTCGTCCTCTGACCGCGCCGAGGCCTGTGACCGCCTGATGGGCAAGGGCTGGAACGCGAAGATCGTGAACGAGATGATCGGTTCCGTGGCGGGAAACTACCGCGACTACCGGCCTCAGGATGTGGAACCGAACAGCGGCTTCCGCGCGGATGGCCTCTACTGGCTCTCCCGCGTGCAGACTGAACGCATTCTCGATATGCGTCTCCAGACTCTCACCGCGACGCAGCAGGAAAGCATCATTGCCGCCTATAAGGAACTCTGCGCCCAGATTGCCGACTACCTCGACATTCTCGCGAAGGATGAGCGTGTGGTGAAGATCATCGCTGATGACCTTCGCTACATCAAGGAAAAGGCGATGCCCGCCGCTCGCAGATCGATCCTTCCGGCGATCCGGATTTTGATGAACTCGATCTGATTCCGAGAAAGGATGTCGTCGTTACGCTTAGCCGCGACGGTTACATCAAGAGTCAGGACCTTTCTGACTACCAGGCGCAGCATCGCGGCGGAATGGGACGTAATTCCGGCAAGCTCCGGGATGAAGATGCCGGCGATCAGCTGATTGTCGCGAGCACGCATGATCAGATCATGTGCTTCACGAATCTCGGCAGACTCTACCTGATCAACCACGCCTATATGGTGCCGGCCGGCAGCGCGGGCTCCAAAGGACGCCCGATCCAGAATCTGATTTCGCTCCAGCAGTACGAGCAGGATGATGGCAACGGCGGTAAGGAAATGGCGCTCGAACGTGTGACGAACATCCTGTCGATTCCGACCCCGGATGACAGTCACTGCGTCTTCTTCGCCACGGCCCGTCTGCCGGTGAGGAATCAGCTCCTGAGACTGAACCGCGATGAAGTGAAGCTCGAGGAACTGCCTGAGGATGTGCGTGAATCGATCCGCACGGATGTCTGCTCTGACCGGGATGAAATGCCGGGACTTCCGGATGAAAAGTGGCGTCAGCTTTCGCTCACGGATCTTCCGATCTGTGTGCAGACCGAGCTGAAAGAACTGACCGGGTGGGACACGCCTGAGAAGGAAGAAGAGCGCCGCGCGAAGAAGAACAGCAAGACCTGGAGCATGATGAATGTTCAGGATCTTTCGGAAGATATTCAGAGCCAGGCCCGCACGATCTGCGACAAGGCGCTGAATGATCTCGCGGCAAAACACGGCGCTGAATGGGATGCCGTGACGCTTGGCGATCTCCCTGCAAAGGCCAGAAACGCTGCCCGCGAGGCCTTCCGTCTCACGCTGCTCAGTGACTTCGCCCGCGAGCATTTTGTCTTCTTCGCCACCGCCCGCGGTGTTGTGAAGAAGGTGCCGCTCAGTGAATTCTCGAAGGTCCAGAACGGCGGCACGTCAGCGATCACTCTGGATGAAGGTGACGTGCTGATCGGAGCGGATCTGACAGATGGCGCCCACAGCGTGATGCTCTTCTCGGACGCTGGCAAGGCGCTTCGCTTCGATGAAAACGAAGTGCGTCCGATGGGCCGCACGGCCCGCGGTGTCGGCGGCATGAAGATCCGTCCTGAAGACAGGATCATCGCGATGATCGTCGCCAATGACGAAGGCCAGATGGTGCTCACCGCGACAGAAAACGGTTACGGCAAGCGCACTCCGATCGCCGAGTACACGATGCATGGCCGCAACACGATGGGCATGATCGCCATCGCGACCACGGAGCGCAATGGCAAGGTCGTGGCAGCCTGCCTGGTTGATGAGAATGATGAAGTCATTCTTCTCACGAAGAAGGGCAAGCTTGTCCGTATTCCGGTCTGCGATATCCGCATCTGCTCCCGCGCGACGCAGGGTGTGAAGCTCGTCAATCTGAAGGATGATGATCTGGTGAGCGTGACCCCGGTGAAGGATCAGGGCGGGGACGATGCTGAGCCTGCTCCTGAGGGAGATGATGGCGAGGGGTCGGAAGACGGTCCGGAGGATCCGTCCCCGGAAGAGACTCCGTCGCTTGACGATCTCTGATCCGGTTCAGGTATAAAAGAGAAGGAAGGGAATGCTCCTGCGGCATTCCCTTCCGGCACTTCAAGCAGGAAAAATTCAGTTTTAGGAGTCAGAGAATGAGCCGTTGCTTTAATTTTTCGGCAGGTCCCTCGGAATTGCCTCTCGAAGTTCTGGATCAGGTCCGGGACGAACTGCTGGATTTCAGAGGCACTGGCTGCTCCATCATGGAGATCAGCCACCGCAGCAAGGCCTTTACTGAGGTGCATAACGAGACCCAGCAGATGCTTCGCTCTCTGCTCGACATTCCTGAGGAGTACGACATTCTCTTCATGCAGGGCGGCGGCCATATGCAGTTCTCCATGGTGCCGCTCAACCTGATGGCTCCGGTGTCGGCCGACCCGTCCCGCAGAGGCGGCGGCTGCTATATCGTGAATGGGACCTGGTCCCGCAAGGCGGCGCATGAGGCCGGACGGCTCGGCGGTATTTCGATCGCGGCTGAAGGGGATGAAACCAACGTGCCTCAGCAGCAGGATCTCCGGATTCCGGAGGACGCCTCCTATGTTTACTACTGCGATAACGAGACTGTCCACGGGATTGAGTTCAACTATGTTCCCGATACGGGACGGGTGCCGCTTGTTGCTGATATGTCGAGCAACATCCTGACCCGGCCGTTTGATATCCGGAAATTCGGAGCCATCTGGTTCGGCGCTCAGAAGAATTTCGGCATCGCGGGTCTGACCATTGCGGCTGTCCGCCATGACCTGATCGGCCGGGCTCCCGAAAACTGTCCGGTGATGCTTGACTGGAAGAGCTATTCGAGCAAGAACTCCATGCTGAATACGCCTCCGACTTTCGCGATCTATATCGCAAACCTCGTCTGCCACTGGCTTGAAAAGCAGGGCGGCGTGCCTGAAATGGCAAAACGGGCCGCTGAAAAATCGGGTGCGCTCTACAGTGTGATTGATGCTTCAGACGGCTTCTATTCGGGGAAAGTGAAGCCCGCTTTCCGCAGCCGCATGAATGTGACTTTCTGGCTTAAGGACGAGTCGCTGAATGACCTCTTTGTTGAGGAAGCCGCGGCTCTCGGTCTTAAGAATATCCGCGGCCACCGCAGTATCGGCGGCATGCGGGCCTCGGTCTACAACGCCGTTCCGACAGAAGGTGCGACGCAGCTTGCGGACTTTATGAAGGATTTTGAGCGTCGCCATGGATAAAGAAACCCAGCTTGCAGAACTCCGCCGTGAGATCGACGGAATCGATGCGAAGATCGTTGAACTTGTCGATCAGCGCGCGGATGTCGTGCGCCGGGTAGGCGAGCTGAAGGGAGCAACCGGGACTGCTGTATTCCGTCCCGAGCGCGAGAACCTGATTCTTGAGCGCGCGGCGTCTCTCAGCCGGAATTTCGACGGTCCCGCGGTCAAGGCGATTTTCCGGGAGATAATTTCTTCCTGCAGAGCCTTGGAGCGAACGACCACGGTGGCGTATCTCGGCCCTGCGGGAACCTTCAGTGAAATGGCGGTGCTCCGGCAGTTCGGCTCCAGCGTTGAGGCCAGGCCCTGCTCAACCATCGCGGATGTCTTCCGGATGACGGAGAACAGCCGTACAGACTTCGGTGTGGTGCCTGTGGAGAACAGCACGCAGGGAACTGTGGCGGTGACGCTGGATCTGCTTCTCGATACATCTCTCACCATTGTGGGCGAGGTGTCGATTCCGATCATCCATAACCTCCTCACCCGAAGCGGCGATCTGTCAAAAGTGAAGACCGTGATGGCTCACCCCCAGGCTCTTGCTCAGTGCCGGGAGTGGCTCTCGACTCATCTTCCCGGCGCGAGACAGGTGAGCTGCTCCAGCAACGCGGAGGGGGCAAGGATTGCTTCCGAGGATGACTCGGTCGGTGCTATCGCTTCGCATCGGGCTGCGGAACTTTATCAGCTCGGTATCGCTGGCGAAGGAATTCAGGATTGGGCGGGGAACCGCACGCGTTTCCTTGTTCTCGGGCACCATCCGACACATCGCAGTCCGGAACCCGGAAAGGATAAAACGACCTTTGAATTCTCCATGGTGAATAAAGCCGGTGCGCTTTTCGAAGGGCTTGAGCCTCTGGCGCGTCACGGTGTGTCCATGACGCACCTGGAGAGCCGGCCTGCCCGGAATGGCGCCTGGGAATACAATTTTTTTGTTGATGTCGAAGGTCACATCGAAGATGAAGCGGTGAAGAAAGCTCTTACCGAAATCAAAGCGGAAACGGCCGTCTTCAAATTTCTCGGCTCCTACCCCAAGGCGCTCGATTAAGCCCGCGGCAGCTTCTCAGTCAAAATAAAAAATATTGGGAGTAACAGCATGTCAGATAACCTTTCAGCTCCGTCCTATATCCGCGGAATTGAGCCGTACAAGGCTGGAAAGCCGATCAGTGAACTCGCCCGTGAAAAGGGACTGCAGCCTGAGAATATTCTCAAGCTCGCCAGCAATGAGAATCCCCTCGGGGCGCCGGAATCCGCGCTGCAGGCAGTCCGGGAAGCCGCGACCGCACATAACGTGGCTCTCTACCCCGATGGAAACGCCTATAACCTGAAGCACGCTATTGCCAAGCGGCTGGGTGTTCCGGCTGAATGGATCATTGTGGGCAACGGCAGTGATGAGCTGATGGGGCTCACCTGTGAGGCGCTTCTCGAACCGGGCGCCAAGTCGGTTTATTCCCAGTTCTATTTCTCGGTTTACCGCATTGATACGCTCGCCTGCGGCGGCACGCCGGTTGAAGTTCCCGCGAAGGGTTTTGCGATCGATCTGGACGCCATTGCGAAGGCTGTGACACCCGAAGTCCGCGTGGTGTTTCTCACGACTCCGAATAATCCCACCGGCCTCACGATTTCCCAGGCTGATTTTGAGGCGTTCCTCGGAAAGATTCCCCCGAGCGTGACGGTGGTGCTTGATGAGGCCTATCGCGAGTTTGTGCCGGAGGAAGACCGGATTGATTCCATCGCGCTCGTGAAGAAGTATCCGAATCTCTTTGTGACGCGCACTTTCTCCAAGGCCTATGGTCTGGCGGGTCTCCGCGTCGGGTTCGGTGTGAATTCCGGCGAACTTCCTGAACTCGTGAACCGTATCCGTCCGCCTTTTAACTGCAACACCCTCGCTCAGGCGGCGGCTGCCGGCTGTGTGAACGATCAGGCATTCCTTGACCGTGTTTATGAGATGAACCGCAGCGGCGTGAAGCAGCTGGAAGACGGATTCTCGTCTCTTAACCTCGAATTTGTGCCGACGAAGAGCAACTTTGTTCTCGTTCACATCGGACCGAAGGCGGCTGAACTCAATCAGGCGCTTCTTGACCGCGGCATTATCATCCGCCCCTGCGCGAGCTTCGGGCTCCCGGAGTGGATCCGTGTCTCCGTCGGTACGGCCGATCAGAATGAACGGTTCCTTGCCGCCCTGAAGGAGCTTCTCGCGAAGCTCTCCGCCGCATAAGGAGCCGGGGTTGAAGCTTGCCGTAATCGGAATGGGGTTGATGGGGGGATCGGCCGCGCTCGCCATGAAGCGGGCCGGCACGATCCACTCGGTGTACGCCTGCGACATGAGCCCGGAGGCTGTTTCGGACTCGATCAGCATGGGTATCGCGGATGAAGGGGGATCGGATCCCGCCGAGGCCGCGCGCTCTGCTGATGTCATTATGGTCGCGACACCGGTGATGACGATGGAGTCGATTTTCCGGCAGATCGCTCCGGTGATGAAACCGGACGCTGTTGTGACGGATATCGGTTCAGTCCGGGGTATGGTCCAGGAAGGCGCCCGCCGGGCGCTTGGGGCAAAGTTTTCGCAGTATGCCCCCTGTCATCCAATCGCCGGGGGCGAAAAGCCCGGTGTCCGGTATGCCTTTGCCGACATGTTTGTCGGAAAAAAAGTC
>ERZ791826.1681-NODE-1681-length-11886-cov-3.171499_pt1 | contig 11886 bp, 10 predicted proteins | sample MGYA00510297_ERZ791826 | MGnify/ENA primary metagenome ERZ791826 (study PRJEB30046, sample SAMN00792004) | human gut metagenome | study: EMG produced TPA metagenomics assembly of the A metagenome-wide association study of gut microbiota in type 2... | reverse complement strand
TAAAGAATATAAAAATAATAATTTCTGTCTGAAAAGTCAGCAGTGCTGACTAAGAGGCTCATAGCAGGATTCGCAAGCAAATCCTGAACAAAAATTTATAATCATATTAAAAATAGAGAGGAATAATATAACCATGGATATATTTGGAAGACTTGATGATATTGTTAATCGTTATGAAGATATTACAGCAGAATTAAGCAATCCTGATGTTGTAAATGATCAGGATCGCTTCCGTAAGCTTATGAAGGAACAGAATAATATTGCACCGATTGTTACAGCATTTACAGAATATAAGGATTGCAAGAAAAATATAGATGACAGTCTGGCAATGCTTGATGAAGAAAGTGATGAAGAATTAAGAGATCTTGCAAAGGAAGAACTTGCAGAAGCCAGAAAAAGAGCAGAAGAATTAGAAGAAGAATTAAAGATATTATTATTACCAAAGGATCCTAATGATGATAAAGATATTGTTGTGGAAATCAGAGCCGGTGCCGGTGGAGAAGAAGCAGCTCTTTTTGCAGCGGAGCTTTTCCGTATGTATTCACATTATGTTGATTCTAAGGGCTGGAAGCTTGAAGTTGTCAATGCTGATGAAACAGGTCTTGGCGGTATGAAAGAAGTTGAATTTATGGTAAAGGGTCAGGGAGCATATTCGGTTATGAAGTATGAAAGTGGAGTACACAGAGTACAGAGAGTCCCTGTTACAGAGTCCAATGGACGTTTACAGACTTCTACAGCCTCTGTAGCAGTTATGCCGGAGGCAGAAGAGGTTGATATCCAGATTAATGATAAGGATATAAGAATTGATGTTATGAGAGCCTCAGGAAATGGTGGACAGTGTGTCAATACAACTGATTCAGCGGTTCGTCTTACTCATTATCCTACAGGTATCGTAATATATGCCCAGACAGAAAAGTCACAGATTCAGAATAAGGATAAGGCATTTGCTTTACTTCGTGCTAAGTTGTATGACCTTGAATGTCAGAAGGCCCATGATGCGGAAGCTGATGCAAGAAGAAGCCAGATAGGTACAGGAGACCGTTCAGAAAAGATTAGAACTTATAATTTCCCACAGGGACGAGTAACAGATCATAGAATCGGTCTTACATTATATAAGCTTGATAAGATTATGGATGGAGATATTCAGGAAATTATAGATGCATGTATTGCAGCCGACCAGGCAAAGAAGTTAAGCAACATGGAGCATGATGCATAAAAGCCTTGATTTCACTTGGGTTTTGATGAAATATCCAAATATAAGAATTAAATAAAATTATAAAAAATGGTCTTTGACGGATATGTGTCCACATTTAGCGGATATATCTGTCAAAGACCCGTTTTTTTACTGATTTAAGTTAGCGCCACAATAGTTGCAGAAATTAACATCAGAAGATATTATCTTGCCACATACAGGACATATCCTGGTAGCACCCTGACCGTTAGGAGCAGATACAGGATTACCAGCAGGAGTGTTATTTGGTTCATTCTGCTGGAAGCTGGTATTGTTATCTTGCTCAGGCTGCTGCATATTGTTCATGTTATTCATATTATTGTTGTTTGGAGTATAGTTATTGTTATTATTATAATTGTTATTATTGCCGTTGTTTACATAATTGTTATTACTTGCATTATTGTTATTGAACTGCTGCTGTACATTACGTGCAAATGATGAAGCAGACTTTGAAAATCTCTCGGAAAACTCATTGCCGTTGGCAAATGCATTGTCTGATTTTGAATTGATTTTGTTATTAATTTCAATTATGTTTTTAACCTGAATAATAGTAAGCATTAAGATTTCATAGAAAAGTCTTGTAAATATTGGTCCTAATATCATAAGAAGCAGACCTGTCAGGAATGTTGATTTACCATATCTATTAATCATATAATTTCTCATTACGATGGTCTTAATGTAAGTATATTTGCTCGTTTATAGTATATTTATTTAATAATAATATTAGCACAATCAATATCTTCACCAAGATTATATACTCTGCCGCTTGTGATTCCGACAACAGTAGGACGGAGTATGTAGTGAGGATTATTTTTGACAACTTTAGCCTTTTCGCCATTGCTTAATTCTACGATTGAATCGACAGGGTATAATATCATACTTGACAGGAAGCTTTTCATAGCTTTAATGTCAAGTTCTTCAGTCATTGACATAATCATCTCTACGGCATCCCGTGGAGAAAATGCACTTTTATAGGGACGTTCTGTCACAAGAGCATCATATATGTCAGATACGGAGAGTATGCGTGCATAAGTAGTAATCTTTTCGGGTGGAAACCCTAATGGATAACCGGAACCATTGAGCTTTTCATGGTGTTGTAAGACCGCCATGCATATCTCTTCATTAAATTCATTGCGCTCCTTTATCATATGATAACCAAATACTGAATGTTTTTTCATAATTGAAAATTCTTCATCTGTAAGCCTGCCGGGTTTATTAAGTATTGAAAGTGGAACCTTGGTTTTGCCAATGTCATGCAGCAGTCCTGAGATACCAAGCTCATATATCTGTTTGTGGGTCATGCCCTGCTGTTTTCCAAGTATCATAGATATGGTTGCAACATCAACGCTGTGTTTGAATGTGTATTCATCACTTGTTTTAAGAGCATTGATGTCTATTGCAATGGCATCATTGCTGTCAATTGCCATCATAAGATTAGAGGTAATGGAATTGGCAGCAGATGCGAACTTTTCAGATTCAGTATTGGTATATATAAATTGAATGCCTTCTGCAACACGGCATTTGACACTGTCAGATAAATTGACCTTTGAAGGATCAGAGGTGTGCAGAAGTTCGATTTTTTTCTTAGCCTGAGGAGTAATATAAGGTGTTTTATTTTCCTGTTCATCATCGGTTCCAACCTGTATATATACACTCATTATTCCTTTTTTGAGAAGTGAATCAATAACGTATTCATCTAGAATCGACCCCTTTATAACGAGACTGCGCCCTGTATGGTCGACAATAGACTGGTCAATCTTCATGCCGGGCTTTAATTGTCTTGTCCTCATGTAACGTCTTTTTATCATAATGTTCCCCCATTAAATAAAAGCACATAGTTAGTATTTTAATATAATAATATCATAGTCTGAATAAACATCAGGTTTTATATATAATATAATAACAGAGAGTTAAGGTCAAAAGGTCTTTTGCACTATTTTTATTACCATAGTACTGTTTGATTGTTGCATATATAACAAAAACTTACATTGAATTAGTGTCTTCTTCTTTTTCTTCTGTTTCTGATATTTATATATCTGACAATAAATAATGTAAGGGCAATCAGTGCTATAACAACCACTACAATTACAATGATTTTAATTGCTGATTTAACATTTTTTTCTTTATTGGCATCAGATATTGCCTTTTGTTCAGCGGCAATTGATGAACTTTCAGCTTCGGAGGCTGCAATTGAAGCTGCTTTTGATTCTTCTTCAGCTTTTTTACGGGCTTCTTCTTCCTGTACTTCGTATGTTGTAACATTTTCAAGCATGTCATTGCCTGTGTCAGTTCCTACAGTTGAACGGAATAATCCGAAATCAGCACAACTGTATCTATATTCATCTGATACATAGAACCAGCACCATTGCTGTGATACATGTTTTTTATAGGCTGCTGCGGCTATTTCAAGGGCTGTCTGATTATTAAATCTGCTAAGTGGTGTTCTAAGATTCATGGTAATTGTATTTTCAGGATACAGATGCAGGTATGTCTTAGGAACATCCCATACGCCATAGGTCTGTACAGATTCAGGACAGAAGCTCTCATCCATTGATGAGGTTACGGCTGTCTGTACGCTGGCTGCAAGTAGCATATGTCCGCCGTGTCCATATTCACCGTTGATATCCTGTGTAACGCATACAAGTGGTTTGAAACGTCTTATCTGTTCTGTGACAAATGCTGTTACTTCATCAATATTGTACAGCTTTTTTGCAGCGTCAAGCGTTGTAGCATATAAATCATCAAATGGTCCATTGACAGGATAGTATCTGATACCGCTTGCCCACAGTCCGTCAAGCTTTTCATGTTCTCTTATTTTAGTGCCGTTCCAGTAGTTGGTCATGTATACAACCTGAACACGGTCATTTTGCTGTCCGCCGTAGGTTGCAAGTACACCTCCAAGGAATAGAATTTCATCATCAGCATGTGTTGAAAATACAAGAAAATCTGCTGTATCACATGAAGGCTGCCATACTTCTACGTCATCTGGGAGAGTTCCCTGACTGTATGCATATATATCACATATTGATTCTGTCTTTGAAAGCTGTATTGTACAGCTTGTAGTACCCTCAGGTATTTCAACATATTCATGGAGGAATCCATTTGTACCGCATTGTTTTGTCTGACCATTATAAGATAATGTCCATGGATCTGTCTTAGCACGCCATATAATATATATTCCATACATCGGCTGGTCAGATGTAAGTGTAAGTGTTTCATCTGCAGAATATGGTGCATAAGTGTCATATGATGCATCCTTAAGATAAGATGTGTTTTTTCCTGATGAGGCACTTATTGTTAAATCAAGTAAAGCAGCAGGCTGTGAGGATGTAACAGGAGTGCTTTGGGAATTATCAGGAAGAGTGACGGCAGAGTTAGTATCTGCCGCTAAAGTGTTAGTTATACAGATAAAAAATGTCGCTAAAAATATTATTAAACACGACATAATGCTCTTAGAAGCCATTTTTAACTTCATTAATATATACCTCATTTCTAAGCAGTAAAATTAAGAATAAGCCATTGCTTCTGCTTATAAACAATGGCTTTTCAAATCAACAGACTAAAAATAGCATATTTTTATGACATAGTAAAGAGTAATTACATAATATTTCTTGACGTGAAAATAAGGACTGGGTATAATCACAATATTAAAAAGACTAATTGTTAATTAATGGATAATACATATTGAGCGTATAATAATGAAAGATATAGCGGCAAGACAGATGATAAATAATGTTGAAAAGCTTAAAAAAGAATATTAAGTGTTAAAATATCAGAGCTTTAATGAAAAATTTATATAAGAACCGTTTTTTTGTAGAGAAAAATGTGGTAAAATGTAAATAATTAACAAAAATACATTAATTTTGGAGATGGAGATTTATATGGAATTTAAGAAGATAGATGATACTAAGTTTCAATGTGTGTTATATGAAGAAGATCTTGAAGATAATAATATTTGTTTAGATGATTTCTTTAGAAATGATACCGAAAAGATTCATGGCCTTTTGGATGTTGTAATGGAAGAAGCACAAAAGAATATAGGAATAAGAATGGATGGAGGTGTTATGTCTTTGCAGCTTGCACCACAGCCTAATCATTCAATATTACTTACCATATCATCCGGCAAGGAGAATTTCGGCAGAATGTTAAAGCAGGCAGGTGAACAGGCTATGCAGGCAATAGAGTCACTTGGAAGTGCTCCGATGAATAAAGATGAGTTTGAAGAACTTGCAGAGAATATACTTGGGAAAAAGAACGCTGACGGTAAGGATGATACAGATAAAAATGGCAATAATAAAAAAGATATACAGAATAACTTTATCAAAGCTAACACAGCTATATTTAGCTTTAATAATGTAGAGGATGTTGAGGAATTCTGTGGGCAGTGTCCTAGAACCTGGGGAATAATCAATTCAGTATATAAGGATGTGACTGACGGAAAGATGTATCTTATCCTTGAAAAGGGCAGAAGTTCAGAAGATAAGTATAAGATATTTACTAATATGCTTGTGGAATATGCGGAATTTGATTCGTCAAAGACTGAAAGAGCTGCTTACATAAAGGAGCATTTTCAAGTATATATTAAGGCTAATGCAATCAATATTATCAAGAAATATTGTAGCTAGGATTGTATTTGCATTATTATATTAATGGCAGAATACAACACACTACTGACTTGAAGCTATGCACCAGAACCCATAATCTGTTCAGGTGCGTTATATTATGTTTCAGTCGAAGATGTCCTTTCCATTATATGGAGGGGAACAATATTGTCTCAGCCGGGGTTAATCTCCGGAAGAGGTATACGCTTTGCAGGGATTGCAGAGCAGCTGGTATGAATAAGTTATCAGAGCTGACCGGCGGTTCATGGCAGGATTCGCAGACAAATCTTGAATTATAAATAAGAAATGGAGAATAGTAGAATGTTAGAATTACAAAACATTTGTTATGAGGTAGAAGAAGAAGGCCAGAAGAGGCTCATACTGGATAATATTAACCTTACAGTGGATGACCGTTTTGTAGCGGTTACCGGACCTAACGGAGGTGGTAAATCAACACTTGCCAAGATAATTGCAGGTATTATAAAGCCAACGTCAGGTAAGATAATATTTAACGGACAGGATGTAACAGATATGTCTATAACACAGAGGGCTAATAGTGGAATAAGTTTTGCATTCCAGCAGCCTGTAAGATTTAAGGGACTTACAGTCAAAGACCTTATAACACTTGCAAGTAAGGAGAAGATATCGGTTGCAAAGGCGTGTGGATATCTGTCAGAGGTAGGACTTTGTGCCAAAGATTATATTGATAGGGAAGTTAATTCTTCATTATCCGGTGGTGAATTAAAAAGAATAGAGATTGCCATGATTATGGCAAGAGGAACAGAACTTTCCATATTTGATGAACCTGAGGCCGGAATAGATTTATGGAGCTTTAATAATCTTATCAAGGTATTTGAAAGTATGCATGAGAAGATTAACGGTTCAATTCTTATTATATCACATCAGGAGAGAATACTTAATATTGCTGATAAAATTATTGTTATCTCAGGTGGCAGGGTTATTGCAGATGGAACGAAAGAACAGGTACTTCCTACACTGTTATCATCTTCAGAAGCATGCAGTACTTTGATGAATAAGTTTGCTTAAAACAGACGGATTAAAATATAGGAAATGGAGTTATAAATATAATGGATCAGTTAGAAAAGGATATGTTAGAGAAGATTGCAGATATTCATAGTGTACCGGAGGGTGCGTATAATATCAGGTCTAATGGTAAGCTGGAATCGAGAAATACAACAGCTAATATAGATATTGTAACAAAGAAGGACAAGCCGGGTATTGATATTATAATCAAGCCTCATACTAAAAATGAGAGTGTTCACATTCCTGTAATATTAAGCCAGAGCGGTCTTAATGATATGGTATATAATGATTTTTATATTGGAGAAGGTGCTGATGTAGTTATAGTTGCAGGCTGTGGTATTCATAATTGCGGAACGGATACATCAGAGCATGATGGAATACACACATTTTTTATCGGAAAAGATGCTAAGGTTAAATATATTGAAAAGCACTATGGTGAAGGTGATGGAACGGGTGAGAAGATTCTTAATCCAACAACAATTGTCCATATAGATGAAGGTGGATATATGGAGATGGAGACAACACAGATAAAGGGAGTGGATTCTACAATCAGGGATACAAGTGCTGATTTAAAGGACGGAGCAACTCTGGTTATCAGGGAAAAGATTATGACGCATGGCAATCAGACTGCTGAAACTAATTTTAAAGTTGAACTTAATGGTGAAGATTCAAGTGCTAATGTTATATCACGTTCAGTGGCAAAGGGCAATTCGAGACAGGTATATAACTCGAGAATATGCGGCAATAACAAATGCTATGGTCATACAGAATGTGATGCTATCCTTATGGACAATGGTAAGGTCAATGCAATTCCTGCACTTGAAGCCAATGACCTTGATGCTAGTCTTATACATGAAGCCGCTATCGGTAAGATTGCAGGTGAACAGCTTATCAAGCTTATGACACTAGGACTTACGGAAAAGGAAGCAGAAGAGCAGATTGTCAATGGATTTATGAAATAGAGGCCGATATGAGATATCCACAGTTTTTAAAAGAAAATGGAAGTATAGGTTTTGTGGCACCATCATTTGGATGTGCTACTGAGCCATATATCAGTGCATTTAAGAACGCACAAAAGAAGTTATCGCAAAAGGGACATATGCTTATACTTGGAAGTAACTGTTATGAAAGCAGAGGGGTTGGCATAAGCAATATACCACAGTTGTGTGGAAAAGAATTAAATGATATGTATTGTGACAGTGATGCAGATATATTAATATCATGTGGCGGCGGTGAACTGATGTGTGAGATTCTTGAATATGTTGATTTTAAAAGAATAGCACAGTCAGAGCCTAAATGGTATATGGGATATTCTGATAATACCAATTTTACATTTCTTAATACCATTCTATGTGATACTGCAACTATATATGGACCATGTGCAGCAGCATTTGGAATGGAGCCGTGGTATGAGAATATTAAGGACTGTTACGAGCTGCTTCGTGGGCGTAAGCTGTATCAGACAGGATATGATAAATGGGAATCGGACTCATTAAAATCAGAGGACAACCCACTTGCACCAATTAATGCGACACAGCCAAGAGTTCTGCGTACATATGATGAAAATGGCAAAATGACAGATAGGCATCTTGAATTTTCAGGAAGACTAATCGGCGGCTGCATGGACTGTCTTGTCAATATCACAGGTACTAAGTATGATAAGACGGCAGAGTTTATAGAGAATTATAAAGCAGATGGAATTATATGGTTTCTTGAAAGCTGTGACCTTAATGTATTCAGTATAAGAAGAGCTATGTGGCAGATGGATAATGCCGGCTGGTTTAAGTATACAAAGGGATTTATAATAGGCAGACCTATGGTTCATGGTCAGGAAATGATGGGACTTGACCAGTATGAAGCGATTATGGCAGTTATAAGAAAATATAAAGTACCGGTTATAATGGATGCAGATATAGGACATATACCACCGTCAATGCCTGTTATATGTGGAAGTTATGCAGAAGTTAATATTAAAGGACAGGATTTTAAGATAAATATGATATTAAAATAATAAATCATATAAAATGACATATTAATCAGGTTAGATTCTGCGATAAGAGGTATTTATGCTGCCTGTGTTATTGCGTATAAAATCTTACCCTAACCTTATGATAAAGGCTGCTTTGTGACATGAGTTTCACAAAGCAGCCTTTTTATAAAATGAACTATTTTTGCCTGAATAAAATAATTTTAACGCATATTTTTAATCCCTAAAATAAATATCCCTTGTATACACCTTATCTCTGACATCATCTAAAAGCCGGTCATATCTGTTAGCAACGATAATATCAGACATATTCTTAAATTCATCAAGGTCTTTTATTACAGGGGAATTACAAAAGCGTAATTCTTTAAGAGATGGTTCATATATTACAACATCGACTCCCTGTGCCTTTATTCTTTCCATAATACCGAGAATAGAGCTTTGTCTGTAATTGTCAGAGTTAGATTTCATGGCAAGGCGGAATAAGCCTACAGTAGAAGGCTCCATATCCAGTATACGTTCAGCAATAAAATCCTTTCTTGTGCTGTTGGCAGCCACAATGGCAGACATGATATTATTCGGTACATTATTATAATTAGCAAGAAGCTGTTTAGTATCTTTTGGAAGACAGTAACCTCCGTAACCAAAAGAAGGATTATTATAATGTGAACCAATTCTTGGATCAAGTCCGACGCCTTCAATAATCTGACGTGTATTAAGACCTCTTACATCGGCAAATGTGTCAAGTTCATTAAAAAATGAAACTCTTAATGCAAGATAGGTATTAGCAAACAATTTAATTGATTCAGCTTCTGTGAGGTTAGTAAATAAAGTAGGAATATCTTCTTTAATGGCACCAGCACTAAGCAGAGCGGCAAAATCTTTTGCTGCCCTGCTTAGCTGTTCGTCATCAAGGATAGTTCCAACAATAATTCTGCTAGGGTAGAGGTTATCGTATAAAGCTCTTCCTTCGCGTAGAAATTCAGGAGAAAACATAATATTATTATTATGTTTAACATTGCGTATATTTTCGGTAAATCCCACAGGAACCGTTGATTTTATTACTATATATGCATCGGGATTGACAGCCGTAACATAATCAATGACATTTTCTACAGAGCTTGTATCAAAATAGTTTTTCTTAGAATCATAATTGGTTGGAGTAGATATAATGACATATCTTGCATCTTTATAAGCCTCATTAGCATCTGTTGTTGCCGTAAGGTTAAGTGGTTTATTGGCAAGATAGTCCTCAATCTCGGTATCGACGATAGGAGATTGTCTGTTATTTATCATATCTGTTTTTTCCTGAACTATATCAGTCAGGAATACATCATTGTGCTGTGCAAGAAGGATTGCATTGGACAAACCTACATATCCTGCACCTGCAATTGCTATTTTCATTGTTTTCCTCCCAAATTAAAGTAATAATCCGATATATTGTGAATAGTTTAGATATTACACATGCATATTTTATGTAATATTATTTTATATCATATATCTTATTGAAATAAGTAGTAACTGACTTAATACATTATTTATAACAATATCACAAATGCCATATAATAGCAAATATATCATATGGCTGGTTTATAAAATGCTGCAAGTGCAGATAATCTTATACAAGCCTTTTTTATGGAAAATATATAGTTTACGGATTTTACGGTATAAAAAGGTAATGAAATTATAGACTTTGATAAAAAATACAGATATAATATAATATAATGCAGTTTATAGCTTTTGGAAATAATCTAAGAAATGGAGACAGGATATTTATTATGTTAGTGTGGTTTATGTTTTTTGTATATATATTACTAAGCACATATGTATTATGGAGAATGATTCACTGGCTTAAAAGAGTTATTCCTTTTTTTAAACATAAGCGTATGCAGGCGGTACTTATAGTGCTGTATATTATATGTGCAAGCACACTGATACTGGGAGGATTGCTGCCTAAGAGTGGTCTTTCGGTTTTTCTTCATAAGATTGGTAATTACTGGCTGGGGGGATTTATTTATATAGTATTTAATATACTAATAGTAGATATTGCGGTTCTTATACTGAAACTTATTAATAAAAAATACGAAATTAAGCTTCTTAGCAGTCTTAAAGGATATTATATCGCAGGTATTATTGTTATCGCAGCGAGTGTATTTTTTTGTACATATGGATTTATTCATGCACAGAGCATAACTAAGAAGACGTATGATATTAATGTAAGCAAAGATGTTGAAGGAATGGATTCAATTAAGGTTGCATTGGTTGCTGATTTACATCTGGGATATAATGTGGGCAATAAAAAAATGCAGCAGATGGTAGAACAGATTAATGATATGAATGCAGACCTTGTGGTAATTGCAGGAGATATATTCGATAATAATTACGATGCGCTGGATGATCCTGATGGCCTTATAGAAATATTACGGGGGGTTAAGTCAGGGCTGGGAACATATGTTGTATATGGTAATCATGATGTTAAAGAAACACTTATAGGAGGATTTTCGATTACTTCAAGAACACTTGCTTTCAGAGATCCCAGAATGGATGAATTTCTTGAAAAATGTGGATTTAAGGTGCTTACAGATGATGTTGTTACACTTAATAATGGCAATATATATCTGATAGGAAGACTTGATAGTGAAAAAGCGGGAGATGGGACTTCTGACAGAATGTCAATTAATAATCTGACGGCTGGTCTTGACAAGAGTAAGCCGATATTGTTACTTGAACATGAGCCTGCCAATCTTTCTGGAGTTGCAGACTGCGGTGTTGATGTGATGTTATGTGGCCATACACATGCAGGACAGTTCTTTCCACTGACAATAGTCCAGCCATTTGCATGGCAGAATTACCATGGATATCTTAAGGTTGGCAATATGCATAGCTTTGTTACAGCAGGTGTTGGATTATATGGTCCTAATATGCGTGTGATGACCGATAGTGAAGTCATGGAGATTAATATTAATTTTAATAAATAATCTGAAAATCTGGATTTTATTTAGAATTACATACAGAATATAGTGTCA
>ERZ791826.1679-NODE-1679-length-11891-cov-17.595218_pt1 | contig 11891 bp, 18 predicted proteins | sample MGYA00510297_ERZ791826 | MGnify/ENA primary metagenome ERZ791826 (study PRJEB30046, sample SAMN00792004) | human gut metagenome | study: EMG produced TPA metagenomics assembly of the A metagenome-wide association study of gut microbiota in type 2... | reverse complement strand
TATAAGGCAACATTTTCAAATATGCAGATTACGGAATGTAAATGGGAATCAGATGCAGACTGGCGTGATTGATGATATGATTTCTAAAGATAAATCTCATATGAGAATCATTATCAGTTAAATTGAATAATAAATATAAGCCAAAAATAATCCCCGAAAAATTTTAGAATTTTTTGGGGTTATTTAACATTATAAATAAAGAGTGTCATCTGCATCCACCCATATTTGCATCGTTCCATCAAGATATAATTTTGCATATTCAAGTGGTTCATCAATGGCAAGTACGTTTAATGAACAGACTGATCCGGGTGTGGTTTTTAAATCCTTCTCAGCTTCCTAACAGTCAATACGGAGCATATAGCCAGCACTGGTATATACATTAATGCTGTTGCGTTGTGGATTGTATTCTGCAAATATTGTTCTCATCATATCTCCTTATCGTCCAATCAATCATTCGTTACAAAAATTTGAAGCATTTCAATCAGTTCACCATGTCGTTTTCATTTAAATCCCTTGGAATATATGAAATCTCAATTCCAGTTTGTCGAATTTTTATTGGCACACAAGACATAATTATGCTATAATTATGACAAAGAAAGGAGAGAGGTATCATGCCACTTATTATGCCTATTAAGGATTTACGCAATACAACCGAGATATCCAATATTGCACACAAGAAACAGGAGCCTATTTTTATCACAAAAAATGGATATAGTGACTTGGTTGTTATGAGTAGTGAACTATATGATAAATTTGCAAGAATGAATCGCATCGACCAAGCAATTTTCGAATCCGAGCAGGAAATTGATAATGGAGCAGAGACCGTTGACGCAGAAAAAGTTTTTGCAGATTTGGAGAAAAAACATTTTGGATAAATACAAAGTAAAGGTCAACCCCAGAGCAATACGTGAATTAGATCACATTTACGAATATATTGCAAATGAGAAATTGGTTCCTGAAAATGCTAAAGGACAAGTTGACAGAATTAAGAAAGCTATTTTAGGTTTAGAGACTTTTCCACAGTCTCACCAAGAGTGAAATGAGGGTAGATATGCTGCAAAAGGCTATCACCAGTTATTGATTGATAACTATATTGCCATTTTTCGTATTGATGAACCGAACAAAACGGTTTATGTGGTAACAATACAATATCAAGGTCGGAATTTATAAGACAAGCACCAATGAAATTATTTGGTGCTTTCTTTATACAAATAAAATTTGAAAGAAAGTATAGGGGTGGGGGTAAAGAACTTTTTCTTGCGGTAGGGGAGGGGTATTGATATAATGATGATGTGAAAAGAAAAATGTATGAATACATATTATGTGATGATAAATTTCGTTTTATTAAGGAGGTAATAATGAAATATTTAAACAAGATTATTTATGAGGAAAATGAAGATGGAAGTATAAAAGAATCTAATCTTGAGAACTTTATGCTAAAAAAAGGAGTTTGGGCATTATTTGTATCCATATATTAATCTAAGATGGCATTCATTTCAGTTAATTTTTATATACGATAAACCTGATAAAGACATTGAAAAAAAATATGCTAATGATAGCAATGCTGTAAGACTAATAAATGATTGTGTTAAAAATGGTTTTTTATATAAAACAGATGACGAAACGTATACACGAAAAGTGATTGGAGGATGAACGAAAGTGAAAACAATAGATATTGTCGGAGAAAATTATTGTGGTAATTGGGATAAAACCAGAACTGCCTGCAGAGGTATAGTTATAGATGGAGACCGTATTTTACTTTCATATGCAGCAAAGACAAATCAGTGGATGATTCCCGGCGGAGGTTTGGAAAGCAATGAAAGTGATGAAGAGTGCTGCATTCGGGAAATTGCTGAAGAAACAGGTATAGTAGTAGAAACCTCACAGTGCTTGTTAGAAATTGATGAATATTATGGGGACTGGAAATGGGTTAATCGGTATTTTATCTGCAAAGCAATAGGCACAACGGAAATAAAACAGACCGAAAGAGAAATACAAGTTGGTATGGAACCAAGGTGGCTTGAGATATCGGAAATCAAAAATATTTTCTCACAGTATGATTCGTATAAGGGAATTCATGAGATGCGAAGTGGCATGTATTTGAGAGAGTATACAGCATTAAACGAATTGATAAATTCCGATAAATAAATGTTATAGAGAAAAAATTTTGAACACTCACTTGTTTATATGCATTCATAAGGGGAAAAAAGAAAATCGAACGATTCTATTGATGAAATCGTTCGATTGTGTATAACATAATTGAAAACAGAGATTATCTTTTTAAGACGATAATAATTTATTTTTCAAGAAAGGTGATGATATGTTTATTACCGCAACTGAAGTAAAAACTAATTTAGGCAAATATCTTATGCTTGCAGAAACAGAGGATATTTATATTACTCGTAACGGAAAAGTCGTCGCAAAATTGTCTAACCCATATCAGGACAGAGTAGACGTTGCTAAGTCACTATTTGGTGTTCTTTCAAATGATATGACACATCGTTTAACACATAGCGACGCAGAAACACGAAAGATTTTGGGCAAACTTTTTACGTTGTTTCATTTGTTGGATACTACTTCTTTAGACTGCCGGAAAGCAATGTCTTCTGAAATTGGCGATTATGAAGATGCTATTATGGTGGAAACAGCAATTCGTTCAGAAATGGATTGTATAGTGACGAGAAATGTTAAGGACTATGCGAAATCTTCTATTAAGGTGTATGAGCCTTCTGCATTAATAAAGTTATTAGAGGAAGAAAACGAAGCTGAATAAAGATATGAAAGGAATAATTAGGAGAACAGCAAGTAAGTTGACACGGATTGTTCTTTTTTTGATTATGAACGTAAAGAACTTTTTTGTGTAGTATGGGAGCGGTATTTGTTGAAGTCTGATAGTAATTAAAAGGATAATAATTCTAATCTTTGCCCTCCTATTGATAATAGGAGGGCGGGGGTGTGCTAAAATGAAAAGTGTCAATCAACACTTGGTACAAACGGATGGAATGTTTTTCTTGTACGGAAGGAAAGCTACTGATATAATGGAAATATGGATGCCATATGCCGAAAAGCTTGGAAAAGAATACAGATTTCTGATTTATGAATATCCGTTTTATACTATCAAAGCGGACGAACAGATCGATTTTGCTGCAAAATTATTGAATGTATTGTCTATTGAAAAGGTGAATCTGAAGAGGATCAGAAATATGGCAGAGGCTTCTATGAAGTAGTGGCTTCTGACCTAAACTATAAGCAGCGGTTTATTCATAGTTCAGTCAGAGTACTATATTGATTTGATAGAAAAATTTTTAAAGAAAAACGTAAGTTGACAGACGAATTGATTACAGATGCAAAGGAAATATGAAACTATGGAAAACGAGGTAGTGGATATGGAAAAAGACCCATTTAAGGAATATTTAAGAGAATCTGAACCGGATAAAGCGCATAAGGGTTATGCTTGGAGTACAGCAATCGGACTTCAGGCGGTGGACGGACTCAAACCATCTAAATATCTGATTGATACTGCCATTCAGAATATTGAAGGCAAAATAACAATGAAAGAAGCGCAGAACCTTATTGACAGTTACTATGAAGAAAGACCAGTGCATTTATCAGACGATGAGCGTACTGAAGAAGCGGATAAGGTTTCTTTACGTATTGTAGAAATCCTTTCAGAAACTGCGTTCTCATTTTCGCCAAATGAGTATATCGCTATCCACCGCAAACTCTTTCAGGGGATTTACAACCATGCTGGAAAGATTAGAGATTATAACATCACAAAGAAAGAATGGGTCCTTGATGGGGCAACCGTTATGTATGGTAGCGCTTCTGAATTGAGAGCAACGCTTGAATATGATTTTTCACAGGAGAAAGATTTTAGCTATAAAGGTCTTTCAATGGATGAGATTATCCATCATCTTGCAGTATTTATTTCAAGGTTATGGCAAATTCATATCTTCGGGGAAGGCAATACGAGGACAACAGCAGTATTTTTTATTAAATATTTGAGAACACTGGGTTTTGCTGCAACCAATGATATTTTTGCGGAAAATGCATGGTATTTCAGAAATGCACTTGTCCGTGCCAACTATACGAACCTGCAAAAAGGTATTTACGAAACAACAGAATATCTGGAACTGTTTCTTAGAAACCTGCTTTTGAACGAGCAAAATGAACTTCAAAATCGAAATCTTCACATAAGCGGACTTCTGAACAAAGAAAAAGTGGACATTCAAGACGCAAAAGTGGATATTGAAAGCGTGCTTTCCGCAAAAGGCAGCGATTTCACAGTAAAAACGACGGTTCATATCCATAGACTCTTTGAGAAGTTTGGCTTTGATGGAGTATTTGGAAGAAGTGCAGTTATGGAACTTCTTGAGCTGAAAAGTTCAGGCGCTTCGAAACTTCTTTCCAATTTGGTGCAGGCGGATATTATTGAACCAGTATCAGGTCATGGAAAGGGAAAATATAAATTCAAGAAATAAATGAACGGGCCACATGAAATTTGGCTGGTTATAAATCGGAATTGGTGGAGGAATATCCATGATAAAAGTGGAAAATAAATCAAGGAAAGAAATTGCAGACATTGGCAGAAGAATCGGTGAGGCATTTGCTGATGAAAAAGCCGGAACTGTTACGATGCTCACAAGAGAGCAAACAATAAAAGGCTTTGAGATTATGACGGAATGGTTTTACAGAGCAGGAACTCTGTATACCACATCGGAAATAGGAGAGGGATACCTTGCTTATTGGAGTAAGAGGGCAAAACCTTCAATGGGTCCGACCTTACATATGATCAAGCGACTTTTATGCGAGTTACCGCTTAAGGCACTGATAGCTATGGCACAAAGCGGAGACGAACAGTATGCGAAGATTTTCAAAAAAGAGCATGACTATATTGCAGTATCCATGGTTGTTGTCCTGCGAGAATTTCAGGGGAAAGGATATATGCGCAAAATTTTGGAGCAACCTTTTGCCGAGGCGGACACAAAGGATATTCCCTGTATTCTGGATACTGATACGCCGTTAAAAGTAAAAAAATATACTCGATGTGGAATGGAACTATGTGGCGAGAAAAAATTGAAAAATGGCATTTCACTGTATACGATGGCGTATAATAAAAATTAATATGGATAGTGGAAATGAAATGTTTCAAATGTTGGATGAACTAAGCTGACAATTTCCAGTTTGCAAAATTGACCAAAAATACAAACAGTTCGTAAAAGTATAATTTTACGAACTGTTTTTTTGCGTATTTACGGCAATAGCAATCTGCTTTTTTCTACTTCTCCACCAAGCTCCAGGCAGTCTCCATAGTGCCTCTGCAGTGACTTTAAGTCCATAATCATCACATAAAATACTCTGCCATTGTGCACTGAATCCACTATCCTGCCATGGTCGAGCACTGAAATATATTTACCGTCCGCTTTTTGCATATGAAAGAAAATATAATCATTTGAGTGTCCTCCGTTAATCTGCGACCATATGCTTTTTTGACAGCTTTCCTGTTCATCCGGGCGTATCAGATTGCAGAATCTCTTACCTGTATATGCAAGCAGCTCGTCCATATTTTTACAGCCTGTAAGCCGAAGCAACTCACTGTTTGCAAGCAGAATCTCATCATTTTCTTTATCTGCTCTGTAAACAATGAAAGCTCCAGGCAAATTATTAATAATATCCTTCACTGCAAAACCAAGCTTTGCGCGGCTCTTTACATGCTCACCCTCACGATATGCCATGCAACCGTTCTTCCCACGCATTTTCACCTTATAAAGTGCTATGTCTGCACACCGCATGAGCTGTGAACGGTCATCAGCCAAAACAGGATACTCCGCAAAGCCCAGTGAAATGGTAAATGTATGCGCTTCACCTTTACAATAAAATTTCCTGGTTTCTTCTGTAAACTTCTTAAGAAAAAGCTTAACCTCCACGACAGTGCAATCCGGCATGAAAATGCTAAACTCATCGCCTCCGTTTCTGCCTAATATAACATCCTTTGAAAAATATTGCTTCATGCTCTCTGCAAGCTTCTTAAGTACACCATCCCCCGCTGCATGTCCATACATGTCGTTTACCAGCTTGAAATCATCAATATCAAGCATCGCCATAACACAGTGCTTTTGCGGGTTCTGCCTCATATATTGCTCAACCTGCTCATCAAAGCCGAGCCTGTTGTAGATACCGGTCAGTGTGTCAGTCACGGCAAGTCTCTTGAAATTCTTCCTGTTCTCATTGATTGAAATCAACGCTGCTGTAAGCCCAGTCAAAAGCAGGACTATAATTACACCTCCAATAAACATGTATATCAGGTAGTTATTATTATAAAACCCACTCTTGGGTAAAATCTCAAGCCTCCACTTGCCTCCATACACGTCAAAGTCATATATCACTGGATCGTTCAACGCTTCCTTTGAACCGTAAACCCACTCATACGTATCATCCCACGGCGAAGCACACTTCTGCAGACTGTACTTATATCCAAAATTGGAAAGAGCCTCTACAGAATGAGAAAAAATTTCCGGAACCTTCAGTATAACAATTGTGAAGCCCCAAAAGCTCTTTTTACCATTTTCATCCTCCAAATAAACCGGATTGCGCACTGCTATACCATATCCGCCCTGCTTCAGCTCAAATGGTCCCTGCATAATTACAGTGTCATTATCCCTCGCATAGCGCGAAATCTCTCCCCTGTCACTATCATTTATCAGATCTATCTTGCCGGATTCATTCAGATCCTCTGGATATATTTCATTCACAACTCCATTCGGTGCTATCTGTATACTCTGAATCGAATCGTCCATCATATTTTCTGCAATATCATAAAACTTATTTATATTTCCATCACCACTTATGACAACCTGCTTCAAGGTATCGGTAACTCCTATTCCCTCCATAAGCTCGCCATATATACGCTCCGTATATGTCATCGCATTGAGCTTTGCATTTGTCCTGTTCTGCTGTTCCTGACTCTCGCCGACTACATATATAGCGCCGATTAACGCACACATACCCAATATAAATACCACTGCCGGAACAATGAATCTCTTTTTTAGCTTTTTCATTTGTCACCTCCTAAAATCAATGTCTATCTGTTCCATATAATTTTAATATTATAGCTTTAATATAAGAAAATGTCTATAAATTTCCAGCACTTCAAACTCATAAGCAAAACGAAAAGAAGCCTCACCCAGTATAATGCTGATAGTCCTGTTTATAAGACAACATATAGAATATAATAAAGACAGTGTCTAAGTCCGATCTTTCTTCTTTCCCAACTCAGCATCATTTCGCGGAAATGATTTCCACTTATGATCAGTATGGAGGGCGCTATATGGTAACAAACAATATCTCGGAAATACGCAAAGAAAGACATCTCTTTTTATAAAAGTCTTAAAGAGACTACTCTCATCAATAGATATTTCTCTTCTCATAATAAATTCTATTTCATTGTAAGAAAAGTAAAAAGTTGCCACTTTTTACTTTTCTTGCTATATCAGCCTTTGGGAATTTGACCATCGACATACAGAATGTGATTAACTAACCACTCTGTGAGATATTTTAAAATCCCCATAATCTGTTCATCTTGATCTTCTACCTCATCATTGTGATGTTCCATAAATTCATCAAGTTTATGTATAAATTCCTGATGTTGGACTTTTTGTGTAAATAATTTCTTATAATTGATAGATTCCATATACTGTTCTTCGTCAGCAAAATGCTTTACCGTATAATCACGAAGTTTCTCTAATATTATGTCAATTCTATCATATTTATCTGGTGTGTACTCGTCATGGAGTAGTTCATATGCTTCATCTGCATACAAAAACAATTGCTTATGTTCTTCGTCAATCATATCTATTCCGATATAATATTCTGGTTTCATTTCATACATAACTTAATCCTACTTTCATTCTTATTCTGCTTTAGAAACCCATACCATACTAGACATAATGGAAACACTATTGTCTGAAATATCCTCTATTTTCATATATGGCATCAGATTCTTCCAAAGCATTCTCTAATTGTCTTTGAAATATCTGAATCAATAAAACCTTTCTGTGACATGTCATCAAGGATATCACATGTTTTTTCATGAGATAATCCCTTTTTATAAGGTCTATCTTCCGTAAGAGCCTGATAAATATCAACACATGCCATCATACGTTCCGGCTCATTTAATTCATCCGCAGTTTTTTCAAAAGGATACCCTTTTCCATTTAATTTTTCATGATGGAATGCCGCCCAATCTCGTATATCTTCAAAATCATTAACCTCTGATAATATAAGATATGTATAACCGACATGATTTTTCATTTTAGAAAATTCATCATCCGTAAGTTTATCCGGTTTTTCCAAAATCTCATTGCCTACCGCCATTTTTCCTATATCATGCAGGGCACCAGCCAAATACATTTTCTGTACAATGACTGAATCATATCCCATATAATGGGCAAGCAGGGAGGCTTTTTCAGCCACTCCTATAGAATGCCTGCTGGTAAAAGTAGATTTATAATCTACAATCTTTGCAAAAAAGTCTGCAACATTTTTACATGTTTTCCAATCAAAAAATTGTTTTTCTCTTGGAACAATCTCCCATAGCTTTGTTTCAAAAGAATCGTCCCTTAAGCACATAAAGGATTCTTTTGTGAATCCCTTCTGAAAGGCATTAACACATTCTGAATCAAATAGTCTATCCTTATTTTGGGAAAGATACTGACATATAAAATCCCATCTATGATCAGCAGATTCAATACTATTTCCTATAATATCAACAATATCTGCAAGATGAATAATCCTTGAGAACAATGGAATTTCATGCCACTTCTTTCGAAAGGGACCGGTTCCATCAGCATGTTCATGATGATATAAAATCACATTTGAAATATCTGTTTTAAAAGGGATTTTAGTAATATTTTTTTCACCATAAACGCAATGCATATTTGTTTTGTTTTCGGATAAGTCATTTTTAATGTCGGTATCCGGATATTTCTGTACTTCTTCAGAAATATATTGTGTCAACGCATTATCGTGCAGCAAAGCGCATATAGCTAAATCTTGTAACGCATCACCTTGGATTGCACAATATTTAGCCATACACACACTAATATAAGCCACTCTCTTTCCATGTTTGTTTTTTACATTTACAAGTTCTGCTTCAATGCAGTCTAAGGCATAGGAACAAGCTCCTGCCAGTCCCACAATGTCTATGCTCAGCTGTTCTACTCTCATGTATATAATCCTTTATCGTAAAATTAAGCTTCTGAAAACTGATCTTTACCTACTGAACATAACGGGCATGTAAAATCCTCCGGAAGGTCCTCCCACTTTGTACCAGGCGCAATACCACCTTCCGGATAACCTTTCTCCTCATCATACTCCCATCCACAAACATCACATATATATTTCATTTGTTTTTCCTCCTGTAAAATATGTTAATAATACGGATTACTCCATTACAATGCAATTTCCACAATTCTGCATCACCATAATATGTACAAATACTTTTAGCATTTCCATAATCCATGCAGATTACAATATGCATATACTTCTTCTACCTGCTCGCCGTCGCAAAGGCAAAAATCCGTTGCCGGTTCCTGCCCCGGATTTAACTGCTTTCTGTAAATTCCCTGATTGGTATTTAATGTGATCCACTCAATGAAATGCTCTTCAGGCATTGAATGTTTTGTCTCTCCCGGCTTTTGCCCTGCCCCTGCGGATATGATAACGATGGCGGCATCCGCCATATCATCATAATCTCCCGCATATATTTTCATCGGACTGGCGAATGGAATTCCGTGACTAATATCCATCCTCCGTTTTCTTTACTATTTTTTCAAAATCTGAAGCCGGGTGCTTACATATAGGACATATAAAATCATCCGGTAATTCTTCACCTACATATTCATATCCACAAATTCTGCAACGCCATATCGTCTGACCATCTTCCGTTTTTCCAACTTCCTCCGGCTTGGGCTTGATATTATTCTGATAATATTCGTATGTGACAGAAGGAATGTCACTTAACACTTCCATATCAGTTATCTCACCGATAAACATTGTATGTGAACCCAAATCCTCTGTTTTATTAACTGTTACAGAAATGTATGCATTGGTACCTTCTGTAATATAATAAATACCATTTGTACCCCTGGCACACTTTTCAAATGTTTTAAACTTATTGGTATCCCTTCCTGATTGGAATCCAAAATGCTTAAATAATTCAAACTGCGCATTCTGACTCAGGACTGATACTGTGAATTTTCCAGTTCTTTGAATCATATCATGCGTGTAATTTGCCTTATTGACGCAGATACTTAACTGATTTGGTCCTGAGGCCGCCTGAATTGCTGTATTAATAATGCATCCGTTATCTTTTTCTGCTTCTTTTGCAGTCAATACAAACAGTCCATAACTCAACTTATACATTGCTTTCCTATTCATTCTGTTCCTCCTTCCTACATTGGGGACAAATGCCTTTAAATGAAATATCATAATCCAAATATTCGATTCCATGTGTGTCATGAATTCTTTCCAGTAAATTCGGTATTTCATCCATATCCACATCTGAAACCTCACCACACTTTACACACCTGACATGGTAATGATTTTTTAATGTGAAATCGAACCGGTTCGGTCCATCCGGAACTTCAACCTTTCTTAAAGCACCTTCTTCTACCAATATATCAAGGTTTCTATATACTGTTCCTTTTCCAATTGTAGGATATGCTTCTTTTATAAATTCATACACTTCATTTGCCGTAACATGTCTTCTCATTTCGTATACGGTATTTCTTACAAGATCTTTTTGAATGGTATTTCTCCTACTTGTCATTCGTCCTCCTTATTAGGATTAGTTCTTAATAAGGATTATATACCACTATCATCCTGTTGTCAATAAAAATAGTAATAATTCTCATTATTACTATTTGCTGTCTCTGACAATAATTACACCTCCTTCCGCATCCAAGTATGTGGACAATCTTCGTCCATATGAATATCATTCAGCTCCATATATCCTTGTTTCTTGTAAAACTCTGCCACACGACACTGTGCAGACAATTCTATTCTTTTACCCCCGAGATCACTAACTGTTTTTTCCGCACCCTGCAACATCTTTTTACCATATTGCTTCCCTCGAAATTCTTTACTAACTGCAATCCTGCCAATCACATAGCAATCTCTTTCAACAGAGAAAAAGAATCTGCAAGTAGCTACTGGAATATCGTCCTCGAAAAGCAGCATATGTTTTGCCAGACGATCTGTCTCATCAAATTCATACTTAAATCCCTGCTCTTTCATGAATACTGATTTCCGTATCGCCTTCGCTTCCTGTGGTATCTCATCATAAATCTTTTAAACATTGTTGTCCACCTTTTGTATTGATGTGCAGCAACTCTCAAAAAAATTTGGAATTTGTAAGGAACAGAAACTTTGAATTTGCACATTATGGAGGAAATTAGAATGAACATTAATGAATATCAGGAATTGGCAATGACTACTTTAAATCCTGAACTAAGTAAAAGAGACGTATTAATAAATAGTGTAATGGGATTATGTGGCGAATCAGGAGAAGCCATTGACATAGTAAAAAAATGGATGGCTCAAGGACATGAATTGGACAAGGAACATTTGGCAAAGGAACTTGGAGATGTAGCTTGGTATATTGCAGAAGCTGCGACAGCACTAGATATATCTCTTGAAGATATTTTTCAAGCAAATATTGATAAATTAAAGAGGCGATATCCAGATGGATTTGAAACAAAGAAATCTTTAGTGCGCCTAAAAGGAGATATATAACTTCCAGTTTGGAGAATTGAAAAAAACGGAATTTACCTATTAAGACATATAAACTGTTGACAATAAAGCTCCTATATAGTATGTTTTTAATAAACTAC
>ERZ791826.1675-NODE-1675-length-11914-cov-5.623577_pt1 | contig 11914 bp, 9 predicted proteins | sample MGYA00510297_ERZ791826 | MGnify/ENA primary metagenome ERZ791826 (study PRJEB30046, sample SAMN00792004) | human gut metagenome | study: EMG produced TPA metagenomics assembly of the A metagenome-wide association study of gut microbiota in type 2... | reverse complement strand
CAGACAACGTCAATCACCCCAGCCATTACGCTCGCTACCGATTCGAGTGCGAGCCGAAAGACCTGACGAAATTTCTTCCGCACCCGCTGGCAAGCGCCATCGAGTACATCATCCGCGCCCCCTTCAAAGGGAGCGAACTGGAGGACTTGAAGAAGGCACGTTTCTGGTTGCTTGAGTTCGTGAATACGACCGAATTTTGGGTTGTTCCTTTCGGATCTAGCGACGACAACCCTTTCTGCAGATTGCTTCCTGACCCGGTCGATGATCTAATGGCAAGCGCTTCCGCTTTCGCGCTTATAAGTCGATGCAACATCCTCAGATTCGGTCTTTTCGATTACCACATTGGAAGGTTCGACTTTCCGAGAGCCATCCACAAATCTCAGGTCTTGAGCTTGATCGATAAGGTCAATGAGAAGATCGATGAAATCGAATCAAAAACAAAGCCCTCCGAGTGAGGGCTTTTTCATAGGCACAAAAAACCCCGTGCCATCGTGGAGAAGAGTAACTCGGCAATTTGCCGTGCTACTGGTTTGCAGAAACACCTCCACAGCACAGGGTAGGCAAAGGATAGCACATGAACACCGTAACCGAATCCCTGAACCCCATTAAGAACCCATCGCTTTTCAGCCTTACCCAGGCCACCGCCGCCGCGCTCATGCAGGTCGAACCAGACCCCGAGACTGGCGAGCTGATCGGCATCGAACGCTTCGATGCCTTAGCGCTCGACACGCAGGAGAAGCTGATCGACTGCGCCTGTGCCGTGGCCAACTTCGAGGGGTTGGTGGCACAACTCGAAGAGCAAGAGCGACAGATCGCCCGCCGCAAGAAGTTCGTCAAGAACTTGATCGAGCACATCAAAGGCCGATGCGTCGATGCGATGGAGCTCTTGGAGATCAAGAGCATCAAGGCCGCGCCGGTGCAAATCCGGCTGCACCCTGGCGAGAGCGTCGAAATCTTCGACCTTCCTTCTGTCCCCAGCGAGTACTTCCACATGCCGAAGGTCACTCCGAAGCTCGACAAGACCGAGCTGAAGACCGCGATCAAGTCCGGCATTGATGTTCCTGGTGTGCGACTCGTCAAACAGAACCGCCTCGTGGTGAAGTGAGATGCCGAAGACCAAAAAGCCGCGCAAGGCATTCGATCCGGGGCGTTGGAGAAAGATGCCGCGCATGATGCCGCTTGCTGATCTCAAGGAGATCAAAGCCGCATATCGCAACGTCGAGCTTGCTGTGGAGCTTCGGCTCCACACTGGAGCCTTCACAAAGGAAGACCTGCTCAACTTGGGTTCGATGATCCTGCTCGGGACCTTCGTGATGTACCGAGGCTACGGCCTTGAGCACGAGTACTGCCTCGTGACTTACGGCTAAGAGTGGGTGGCGATGCAAGAGGCTTTCAAGACCTACAAAGATCGAGCGCTTCGCACAGGATCTTATGCCTGTACTGGCGACGAGCTGAAGGCGCTCCGGGATGGCGTCGAAATCGCCGGCACGATCATCCAAAAGGCACTCGATGCGGATCCGATCCGGGTGGCAGAGCTTTGGATTGCCACAGAGATGTCAGGCGACATGCCGGCAAAAGCGTCCGAAGGCCTTAAGTGGCTGGACCGAAAGCTTCAAGAAATTCACAGATACAGGAGACCAAGATGATCGACGCGATTTTCGCAAGCCGAGAGCTCCAGCACAAGATCGATGAGATCGCTACCGCGTACTCATACGGCGGTCAAAAAGAAAAGCTGATCGAGGAGATGGCCGAGCTGATGGTAGCCATCAAGCACGAGGATAAACCTGATGTTCTGCCGGAGGTAAAGCGCTTCGAATTCCATTCGGAGCTTGCCGACGTACTGATCTTGATCTGGCAGATCCTGGACATTTATATGACGACGGATGACCGCTTTGACCTTGCCAATGCCGTCAAAAAGAAGGTCGACCGAGAGATCAAAAGAATTCGTTCACGTAAGTAAGGAGTTAAACCATGGAAGAAGTCAAGGCCGTTGATGTCAAGGACATGGCTGCAGAAGAGATGGGCAAGAAGCTGCTTGAGTCGCTTATCGGCGTAGTGCAGAGCATCAAGCGCCCGTGGGCTGAGATGACGCAGTACGAGCAGGACGATGCCATCGAAAAGATGCGCCACGCCGTCAAGGTAGCCACGACTCAGGCCGTGCGTCTGATCGGGTCGAACGGCGCGACCCATGTTGTTGGCACACTTGATCAAATCACGATCAAGGACGGAGTGAAGGCCGTCGTTCAGATCGGAAAGAATGCCGAGAACCTTCCGGCGCTCTTTGAGGCTCAAGGCGGCGAAGTGATGATCGTCTGCGGGGGGGGGCAAGACTACCTCAAGGACATTAACGAAGTGAAAGGAGAACCCGATCAGGGGTCTTTTGAGATGGATGAGCCGGTGCAAACGCATCCGGCACTGGAGCATAGAGCATGAAGACTGAAAAGATCACAGGCTTTGCGCGCATGTCAGTATCGGAGATCATGAGCCGCTACGGCTTCTCACGATCGACGCTCGCGCGGCGCATCGCCAACCGCCAGTTCCCTGCCCCGTCCGGTCGAAACCGCGACGGGTTCTTTTGGGACGCTAAAATCATTACTGACTTCGAGACAAAAACGCGTCAGATTGTCGAAAAAAGTTTCACGCCGGCAATCGGTGGCATCTGATCGAAGTGGCATACAAAGTGGCATACAAACTGCCAAGCAAGCCGAAAACGTCCGCGCCGTGCGGACGTTCGGCAGACTCTCCTTCCGCCAGTAGATAGAGCCGGACGATTCATGATCGTTCGGTTTTTTCTTTATATTCAATCACTTACATCAATTTTTCATTCCTTGCAGCCCTACCTGGTTCGGCCAAATCCGAGGCGAATTGATGGATAAATTGATGGATAGAATGGTTCGGTCATTGAAAAAACCGCATTTATCCATCAATTATGGCCAGAACCTGCAGACCACTTACTGCTTGAAGTGGTATTGAATTTTTGGACACCCTGGGAGTCAAACCATCCAGATACCACGAGACATTTGACAACAGTCCTGCGAAGACTTTTCAATAGGTTCAAAGCTCCAAGGACTCGGAGTATCACTTCTTGAAAGCATCCATCAACGCGCTTCCAAACTCGATTGCGTTTCGCACTTTACTCGCGTTTTCCGAGCTGCCCCCCAAACTTGACAGCCATCCCGATGTACTCTCGGCGATTCTGTCTGCCACCAATCGCTCAACCGTGTAGGAAAGAGCCTGCTGCATACCGTTTCTCGGATCAGACAGCAGAACACGCGCAGCCTGCTTGCGACAAGGACCGAGCACCAGTTTGGATGCAAGAGCCTTCGTCTTGCTGTTAACCTGATTGATCTTGGTCTGAGGAATCGACTGGACTTTTCTGGCGGCATTGGTCGAACCAAGCGAAACGTACATGAACTGCACGAGCGTATCTCTATCCGCGGAACTCGTGTTGTTATAGATGCAACGACCAAGCTCTTCGGCGTCAGTAGCCGCCAATACCGGGGACACCACCAAGCATGCAAGAACCGCCAAAAACGTTTTCTTCAACTTAATTTCTCCTCAAAATCAGACGTATTTTTCGTTTGTCAATCCACTCAAATGAACGCACAGACGAAACAGGCTGCCTCTTTGGAAGCAGCCTGCATTCGTTTGGAATAACGATGGGTTACGGCTGAGCCGGCCCCTTCGTAAGCGACTTATGAATCATACCGATTACGAAGCCGACGACAGCAAAAGGAATCCAACCTAGCCCATAGGTATGCAACGGCACCCACTGAGCAAGAATGGCTTCAAGTCCGCCCATGGCAATCTTGGCCGTCTGCAGTCCGTTGTATAGCGCCATCACGAACGTAAAGCCGATCGTCCATACCCACACGCAACGACGGCCGCCGATCATGTTGTGCAGGAACGAAAGAATCACCAACGCCACGCAGAGCGGGTACAAGAACATCAACACCGGAATGGTCGAAACGATGATGGTCTTCAAACCGAACAAGCCGATGAAATAGGAAATCACAGTAAAGATGACAACCCAAACGCCGTACTTGATGCGGCCGCCGGACAAATTCATGAAGTGAGCGGCCGTGCAGCTGATCAAACCGATCGCGGTCGTCAAGCAAGCCAAAATCACCATGGCCGCCAGGAGCATCGCACCGCCGTTACCGAAAAGAAGTTTGGCACTCAAAGCAAGAATCGGAGCACCGGTTTCCTGAATGCCGATCGCGCTCACGCTCTCCGCACCGATCTTCGCAATGAAGATATAGATAACGCCGAGCATCGGAGCGGCAATCAACGCGGCCTTGAACACTTCGCGTGCAATGTCGGGCTGCTTGGTAAAGCCGGCATCACGGACGACCCCAATGGTGAGAGACGCGAAGATCAACGCGGCAATAGCGTCGAGCGTGTTATAGCCATCAAGGATTCCCTGGACAACAGCCATCACGGGAGTCGCGTAGGGAGCGGCAGGTGTCTGCGGTTCGCCCATCGGAGTGATGAAGCTCTTGATAATAAAGACCACCAGCGTCAAAACCAACAGCGGCGTCAGGATCTTGCCGACACGATCCACAAGTTTGGACGGAGACGCAGCAAGCCATCCGGCTACGCCCAAAAAGACAGCCAGAAAGATCGGCATGCCGACTTCGAGTTGAGACGGCTCAAGGAAAGGAACAATTGCAATTTCCCAGGAGACCGTACCGGTACGAGGAACAGCAAAGCAAGGACCGATGGCCAGAATGCAGACTGTGGAATAGAAAACGCCGAACCACGGATGGACGCGGTTGCCAATTTCACGCACACCGGGAAGACCGGAATAGCCCACGGCCATCACGGTGAGTAGAGGCAGACCGACGCCGGTGATGCAAAAGCCCAGCAAAGCCCACCAGACATCGGTGCCGGCGGCCTGTCCCATGGAGGCCGGAAAGATGAGGTTGCCCGCGCCGAAGAAGAGCGCAAAGAGCATCAGACCAATAGGAATAAATCGCGTTCGGGAATCCGATTGCATGAATACACCTTGTATTTATCAGCTTTTTGTTATGAAAGAATGTCGGGAACCGCCGTGGAGCGCCAACGCAAATCCACGCTTTCCGGGTCTTGGATCCGGAAAAAGTATCGACATACGGCAAACAGCATCAGGGGTCGCCTGTTTGTACCGCGTGACCGGCTGCCGAAAGTGCGGTCCCAATGCTTAAAGGCGTGCGCATGAAGCTGAGGGTAGGCTTCGGGGGTGCGCGAGCGGGAACCCGTTTCATCCTTACAAACGAATTCCTGTCCGTCGGAGCTTGGATCACAAACTTGACGGCGGCATTGGTTTCCGAACTCCGATTCTACGAATAAGCAAGCGCTCCCGCTAAGAAAAATCGCTAAAAATGCGATTATTTTCGGATTTTCGTGTTTAAAAACATCAGAATTAAGGCATTTTCCCTAAAACTTGGGCGTAAAAGGCAACAAAACACAAGGTCTCGCGCTTTTGACGTCTTTCCGATTTCGATCCAAACGACAGGCTCCTCGTTTTGGATTTGGCCGACGTCAAAGCACGGTCAATCTGCAAGATTTTTACAATTCGGTTCTCGTTTTTTACGGCCTCGTTGCGTAATCTATCGGGCAAAAGTAGTAGTTACCATTAAAATGTTGTCCTAAAGGCTCGATGCGCCTCTGCGTCCGACATGCCTCAGCTTCCGAAACAGGTAACCGGCTTCGACCCGCCCCTGTTTTTTTGTTTTGTCGGACATCCCGGTTGCGCCGGCGCCGTGCGCCCGTCAAGCGATGTTCGGGTCATTTCGATTAAAAGAATTACAACCGCCCATGCCCAGTAAAACTCTGTCGGACTTTAAAGACCGCTTACTGAAGCCCAGTCCCAAGAGATCGGAAAAAAGCCCCGCCACCAAGCACACCCTGCCGGCGGCCTTTGCCTTTTTCCTGATTTCGATCTTTATTCCGTTAGAACGCGCTTTCTGGCAGGGCATCATCGCGCGCCGCCGCGAGCTCTATCCGCACGTCAATTTTGATCATCTGTGCTTTGCCGATGTCCTGCGCATCTGCATCCAGACGATTTTTCTGGCCTTTTTTACGGCGCTGCCCGTACGCGACTTCTGGCAGTTCAATCCGCTCGCGCGTTTCATTCGCGCCGTCATCCGTTTAGTGGGCCGCATCGGCGACGCTATCGGGCGTCTGGGCGGACGGATTATCTTCAACATCGGCGCCAATTTGGTCAAAAGCCGCCGCCGCGTCGGTCGAAAGCAGGTTTCTAAGTTCCAAAACTCGATTTTTTGGGCCGCCGGCATCGTGGCTGGTCTTCTTGCCATCCTCTGCATCACCCAGCCTTTTAATGTGCAAGGCCAGGTGGTGTTCCTTTCCATCGTGCTTTTATCGGCATGGTCGCTCACTCACATCAAGGCCCGTATCTCACTGATGCTCCTTTTTGTGCTTTCGGTGACCGTTTCGGGCCGCTACCTGTGGTGGCGCTACACCTCAACAATTCACGCCGACGGCGCGATCAGCCTCTTTTTGTCATGCCTGCTTCTGGCCGCTGAAACCTACGCCTTCATCGTGATGGTCCTGGGCTACTTCCAGGTCTGCTGGCCGCTGGACCGCCGTCCGAAGCGCCTACCCGCCGACCGCTCGACTTGGCCCACAGTCGACATTTTCATTCCGACCTACAACGAGTCGCTTGAAGTCATTAAACCCACGGTCTTCGCCGCCAAGAACCTCGACTGGCCGGAAGACAAGATCAACGTCTACATCCTCGACGACGGCAGTCGAGATTGGGTAAAGGATTTTGCCAAGGCCGCCGGCGTTCATTACATCAAGCGCGACGAACACAACCACGCCAAGGCCGGCAACATCAACAACGCGATGAAGCTCACCTCGGGCGAGTTCATCACGATCTACGACTGCGACCACGTCCCCTCTTCGGACTTTCTCACGAGCACCGTGGGCTGGCTCGTGCACGACAAGAAGATCGCGCTCGTTCAGACGCCGCACCACTTCTATTCACCCGATCCTTTTGAAAAGAACCTGCATCTCGACCGCGCCATGCCGTTTGAGAACTCGCTCTTTCACGACTACATCCAAAAGGGCAACGACACGTGGAATGCGGTCATGTTCTGCGGCTCCAACGCCGTGATGCGCCGCAGCGCCCTGGAAGAAATCGGCGGAATCGCTGTGGAAACGGTGACCGAAGACGCGCACACGTCGCTCAAGCTCAACCGCCGCGGCTGGAAGTCGGCCTGCATCTCCAAGCCTTTGGCTTCGGGCCTCTCGACCGAATCGCTTTCGGCGCACATCGGTCAGCGCATCCGCTGGGCCCGCGGCATGATCCAGATTTTCCGCCTGGACAACCCGTTGCTGAAAAAGGGCCTCACCCTGCCCCAGCGCCTGTGCTTCATGAACGCCATGATTCACTTCCTGCACGGGTTGCCGCGCATCATCTTTTTGCTCGCGCCCCTGCCCTATATGTTCTTTGACATCTACGTCATCTACGCCACGGCAGCGGCCATTTTCGCCTACGTGATTCCGCACATGGTTCACGCGGCCATCACCAATCAGCAGCTACAGCGCGGTTATCGCTATCCGTTCCTGGGCGGTGTCTACGAAACGGTGCTGTCCTGGTACATTCTGCTGCCGACGACCGTCGCCCTGATCTTCCCGCACAAGGGCAAGTTCAACGTGACGGCCAAAGGCATGACCATCGACAAGAAGTACGTCGACTGGCACATCGCCACGCCGGTGCTCATTCTGATGGTTTTGAACCTTCTGGGCCTGGCCATCGGCATCTACAAGACAGTAACCGCAGCAGACCCGCAAGTCTCCACGCTGATCATCAACATCGCGTGGATCGCCTACAACCTGTTGGTTTTGGGTGCTGCCTTTGCCGTGGCTGTGGAAGAGATCATGGAGCATCCGCTGCCCCGCGTGCCGCTGAAGGCGGGCGCCGTAGTAACGACTTCCGACGGCACCAAGCACGCCGTGTCAGTCGTCGAATTCAGCCAGACCGAGCTCGTGCTCGACATGAAGGGGCTTGCCGCGGGTGAATCCGTCGTTATCGAAATGACGGGCAACGGTCACACGGATACGTTCAAAGCCACGGTTGCACGCGAAGCCAAGGGCTTTACGGAATTTGAACTTGCTTTCGAGTCGGTTGAAGATGAAATTCGCTTCAACCGCCAGACGTTTGCGCGGGAAGGCCATTGGGGCGACAAATTCGACAGTCATGTCGACGATCGCTTCATCACCGGCTTCCTGCGTTTGGTCGGCTTTGCCGCGTACGGCTTCAAGTCGCTTGTTGAATTTCTGCCGGGGACGGCGGGACGTTTTGTGCGCTATGTCGTGAGCTTCTTGCCGCGCATGCCCAAGACGTCCGTCGGCCTCTAATACTTTTGAGTCTCACACCAAATGAACAAAAGAGATTTCTCTTTCAAGCATTCCCTCACGACGTTGTCGGTCTGCTCCCTTTTGGCTTTTTCCTCAACTGCCGCTCTGGCTCAGACCGGCGACGCTCCCGTGTGGCGTACCGACCTGACGGGCGGCGAAACGACGACGTACGCGCTCTCCGACCTCGCTCCCGGCATGGCGGGCAAGCCAGTCAAGCTCACGGGTTCGAATAATTCGGGCTACTTCGACTTCACGGTCAAGCCCGATGAAGTGGTGACAAGCGGCGAACTGACGCTCAACTTCACCGTCTCGCCCTCAATGCTCGCCAACGTTACGCAGCTCAACATTTTCCTTAACGGCGAACTGCAGCAAACGGCCGCACTGTCGGCAAAGCAGATCGGCAAGCCCCAGTCGCTCGTCTTCAATCTCGACTCGAAGTCCTTCCGAACCGGCCAAAACCAGGTCCGAGTGGAATTCGTCGGCCACTATCAGACGGTTTGCGAAAACGCATCCAACCCTTCGCTTTGGATGGACATTGCCCCTGAAAGCGAACTCGCGCTCAACAAGGCTTTCGTGAGACTGCCCAACGACCTGTCGCAGTTCCCGGCCCCGTTCATTTCCGAAGGCAACTCCGGTCAGAACACGACTCTGCCGATCGTCTTTGCGCAGCAACCCACCGACAAGGAAGCCACGGCCGCAGCGATCGTCGCGGGCTACACCGGCAGCCTCTCTCAATGGGGCAAGGCCGAATTTCCGGTCTATTTCGGTGAAGTTCCTGCCAAGGGCCATTTCGTCGTGTTTGCCACGAACGAGCGCAAACCGGCATTCCTTTCGGAACTTCCCGCCTTCGAAGGCCCTCGCATTGAACTGCGCGACGTTCCGGGCGGCCAGCATGAAAAGATGCTCATCATCAGCGGCCGCAATGACGAAGATCTGGTCGTTGCCGCCAAGGTTCTCACGTCCGGTACGCAGATGATCGGTGACAACCACCGCGTGCGCGACTTCAAGGACGAACCCGTGCAAGGCGCCTACCAGGCTCCGAACTGGATCGATCCGCAGCAGGCCATGACGCTCAGTTCTCTGATGCGCTACCCGACGCAACTCACCTCTCGCGGTGCCGTTCTGCCTGCCATTCACCTCAACCTCAACATGGCGCCCGACATCTACGCCATCGATGGGGCCAAGGCTGAACTCAACCTCTTTTATCGCTACAGCAAACCGGCCGAAGGTCAGGTCGCTCAGATGCGCGTACTCATGAATACGGCTCTTGCCGGCAGCGACAACATGGACAGCGGCACAGACCGCGCCCGCTCCGAAGTGCTTGTCCAGGCCGCTCCCGGCCCGCTTTTCTCGGCCGTAGGTCCGCGCGACGGCATGTCTCTTACAAACGACCTTTCGATCGAAGCCTTCTACGGTACGCAGGCTCTTGAGGGTACGCCCGAAAACTGCCGTACCGTAGCCCTTCCGAGCCACAACTTCCAAATTGATCCCTCTTCGAGCATCGCCTTCAGCGGCTTTTATCACTACGCACAGCTGCCTGAAATCGCGCTCTACACGAAGGGCGGCTTCCCGTTCTCCAAGTACGCCGATCTGTCGCAAACGGTGGCTGTCCTCTCGGACGCCTCCAACGCTCAGTACGTGACAACGCTTCTGAACGCCATCGCCCGCATCTCGTCGGCCACGGGATCGGTACCGCTGCAGGTGACCGTCACCTCAAAGCTCGGCAACGATGTTTTGAAGGATAAGGACGTGCTCTACGTGGGCGGACTGCCCGCAAACATCACGAGCCTTAACAACGAAACGGCTCAGAATCTTGAAAAGGCCGTAACCGAAACGCTCGGCGGCAAGTCCGGCAAGACCGGCGTTGAAGATCCGGAAAACGCACCTCTGGCAGCTCTGCTTTCCGTGAAGTCGCCAGTTGACAGCAGTCGCGCCGTGGTGGCGCTGCTCTCCGACGGCTCGCGCGGCGCAAAGCTTTTGAACGATTCGCTGGCCGACCGCGCCCTGTTGCAGGACGCCTCGGGCGGCACGGTGTTCGTCTCTTCGCAAGGGTTGACCTCCTTTAAGCCTTCGCAAACCTGGTGGGTCGGCGATCTGCCGTGGTACCAGCGCGTTTGGGTCTCCTTTGCCAACCGTCCGTTCCTGTTGGTGCTCTGCGCCTTGATCGCCGCTGTTGTGGCCGGCTGGGGCATCTTCGCCGGCATGCGCCGTTGGCTGCGCGGCCGTTCGTCGCTCTAATCCGATGGGAGAACAAATCATGAAATTCCTTTCCCGTTCGATTTGCGCCGCTTCCGTCTGTGCCGTGCTCGCCTGTCTGTCCGCCTCGGCCCAAGCCTGGGACAAGTGGGATGCCTTCAAGGCCGCAAACGTCAACGAATCCTTCCGTGTGGTGGACTACAGCGACAACCGCCGCATCACCACCAGCGAAGGTCAGTCCTACGCCATGTTCTTTGCGCTGGTTGCGGGCGACAAAGACGCCTTTGACAAGCTCCTCGTGTGGACGGAAAACAATCTCGCCTCAGGCGACATCACCAAGTACAAGCCAGCATGGCTCTGGGGCAAACAAGGCAGCAGCTGGGGCATCATCGACAGCAACAATGCCGCCGACAGCGACATGTGGATCGCCTACTGTCTGCTTGAAGCCGGCCGCCTATGGGATCGTCCCGACTATACGGCCAAGGGCAAGGCCATGATGGACCTTCTTAAGAAGGACGTGCGCGACGTCAAGGGGCTGGGCAAGGTTCTGCTTCCTGGCTACAAGGGCTTTGAGCAGGAAAACTTCGTCACGCTCAACCCGTCCTACTATCCGGTCTTCATCATGCGCCGCTTTGCGATGGAGGATAAGGACTGGAATACGATCGTCGAAGGCACGGTGCGCTCGCTCGTGCGTTCCGCTCCGCGCGGATACGCCCCCGACTGGGTGCGTTTCGACCGCCAGGGCAAGGTTATTCCTGAAAAGGGAGCCGATTATGTTCTGGGCTCCTACAACGCCATCCGCACCTATATGTGGGCCGCAATGATGTCGCCTGCTGACCCCGTGCATGACGTGCTCGTTGAACATTTCGAACCGTTTGCCAAGCTCACGCGCGACACGAATATGCCGCCCGAAAAGATCAACATCATCACGGGCGAACGTCACGGCTACGGTTCGCCGGGGTTTGCCGCCTGCGTGCTTGAACTTCTCGGTAAGGGCCCCACGCAGGACTACCTGCGCACCGTGATCGAAAACGATCCGATCATCGGCGAAAACTACTACCGCAACACGCTGATGCTCTACGCCATCGGCTTTGACCGCGGTTTGTATCGCTTTGATCGTAACGGCTACCTGCTGATCTCACCCAAGGCGCAGCTCACCCAGGTTCCGCCCAAGGCCGCCGTGCCGGTCGACAAGTCCGTCGAGAAGGACGAACATCAGGAAGAATCCGAAGAGGCGCCCGAGCAAAACCAGGCCGCGGGCAACGCTACGCCTGCGCCCGCAGATAACGCTCCGAAGGCTGTGCAGCTGCCGGCACAGGCCGCTGCCCCCGTGGCTCCTGCCGACAACGCC
>ERZ791826.1661-NODE-1661-length-12047-cov-3.930537_pt1 | contig 12047 bp, 7 predicted proteins | sample MGYA00510297_ERZ791826 | MGnify/ENA primary metagenome ERZ791826 (study PRJEB30046, sample SAMN00792004) | human gut metagenome | study: EMG produced TPA metagenomics assembly of the A metagenome-wide association study of gut microbiota in type 2... | reverse complement strand
CTTTTTGTCAACAATGGCTTTCTTCGCCTCTGTCAAATCCATTGTTCTAACGTCAGGTATTTCCTGCTTAACGTCAGGTTCTTCATTTTCTGTGTACTGCTTTTCAACACCGAGATAGTTTAGTACATCTTCAATAACTTCACCTGCCAAAGGTGCGGCTATTGTACCGCCGTACTTGTTATCAACCTGCGGTTCGTCAAGCATTATAAGACACACTATTTCCGGATCGTTTGCAGGAGCAAAACCGATAAATGACGCAATACGTTTTTCTTCGTCACGGTTACCTTTTTCCGAAGTACCTGTTTTACCTCCGATACGGCAGCCTTTTACATACGCATTTTTACCTGTTGATGTCGGCAACGATACAACCGATTCAAGAATTTCTCTCATTTGCTGAGATGTTTCTTCCGAAATAACTCGGCTTATAACCTCCGGCTCATACGTTTTCAAAATTCCGTTTGAGTTTCTGATTTCCTTTACAATCTGCGGTTTCATTCTTTCACCGCCGTTGATAACCGCCGAAACGGCTGTTACAAGCTGTATCGGTGTTATTTGGAAACCTTGACCGAATGAACTTGTCGCAATATCGACTTCACTCATTTTATTATGGTAATAAATACTTGACGCCTCACCGACAAGTTCGACGTTTGTCTTTTCGGTAAGACCGAATGCAGTGAAATATTCCATAAATTTCTCATATCCAAGTCTTTCGCCCAATTCCATAAATACAGGGTTACAAGAGTTTCTTACACCCTCTACAAATGTTTGAGCGCCGTGACCGCTCTTGTTTGCACAACCGATTTTTCTGTCGGCAACAATCTTAAATCCCGGACAATAGAATGTTGAATTAAGGTCTACAACGTGTTCTTCCAAAGCCGCCGCCGCAGTAATAATCTTAAATGTCGAGCCCGGTTCATATGTATCCGAAATAACCTTGTTTCTCCACATTTTATTTCTTATTTTCGCAATGGCCTCGTCACTTAAATTATTCGGATCTTCTGTCGGTTTCGGTGTTGCATTGGGATCGTCACTTGTGTCATCTGATGTATCATATCCCAAATCTATCGCATATTTTTCAAACTGGTCAATATCATACGGATTATTTACGTCAAAATCAGGCTTAGTTGCCATTGCAAGTATTTCGCCCGTTTTCGGGTTCATAATAATACCTGCCGCACCCTCTTTAAGCTTGTTTTCCGTAACCGCCTCTTCAAGGTGCTTTTCAAGGAAATGCTGGATTGTTTCATCAATCGTAAGTACAACGTCATCACCGTTTTGAGAACTGTTCAAATACTCATTTTGTTGGTCTTTAAGTGTTGTACCCTTTGCCGACTGATTAGTTTCTATACTTCCGTTACGCCCCATAAGCTCATCGTCGAAAGTAAGTTCAATTCCCTGCAAACCGTTATTGTCATATCCCGTAAATCCCAAAATATGCGGTGCAACGTTGAACGGATAATATCTCTTTGAATCATTTTCAAAATATACCCCTTTAAATGCTTTTGCAATCGTTGCGTCAACATCTGAATCTCTTAATTTCTTTACCGCCTCGGTCTGTTCGTTCGTAAGACGTTTTTTTATAACTTGGTATCTTGAATTTTTTGTTATAATCTTAAGGATTTCGTTTTGATCCATATTCAAAACAGGAGCCAATCTTGCGGCGATTACTTCACTGTCACCGTCCGCCTCAATATCCTTAGGATTGCAAATAAGTGTGTTTACCGTTGCACTTTCCGCAAGCACCTTACCGTTACGGTCGTAAATATCTCCTCTTGAGGCTGTAACAATACTGCTGCCCTGCTGTTGTGCCTTTGCCTTGCTCGAAAGCTCGTCACCTCTGATTATCTGCCAATATGCCACTCGCAAAACAAGCAGCGCAAGCAGTACAGCAACGATACACACCATAAATATCGTTTTCTTTTTAATTTCATTTAATGATGGTTTCATTAATTTATCAATTCCTTTTAATACTTTAATAAATGTACATTTTTCATAATTTTATAATTATAGAAGTCCATTTTTATTTTATGCTGAAAAATTGTACAATATTACCACCAATCTTTTTCAATACAGACACAATACCGTGTCCAAACCCCTCTACTTCACCGGCAGTTTTCTCTGTCATATCATCTTGCTTTACGTTTACATATATTGTCTGATACTTTTCAGGTCTTTGCATACCCAATCTTGTTGTTGCCTCTTTTTCAATTTTTGTAAGGTCAACACTCTGTTCAAGATCAAAAACCATCTGACTTGTTGCTGATTCAAGCGTTGTAAGCTGACTTTTAAGTGACGCAACCTGCTGGTTCATTTCATTCACAGCAACGAATTTTGAAATCATAAATCCTGCTGATACAGCCAAAAGCACTGTCACGCATATTCCACGAAAAATTGTTCTCTTATACTGCATTTGTTCATGATTCCTCTTGTTACTGACTGCTGTGGTATTAACTGTTTTCTCTTTTCTCTTTTGTGGTTTTCTCTTTTTTATCGGTTCATCATACTGTTCCGGCAATTTATATGCCAAATTTCCGTATTCCACAATAATTCTCTCCCTTAATTATCCTTTAGCCTATCCTATAATTTTTCGGCAATTCTCAATTTTGCACTTTTTGAACGTGAATTATGTTCAAGCTCTTCTTCCGACGGTAAAATCGGTTTCCTTGAAATAATTTTAATTTCCGGTTTCTTGCCGCATACGCATACCGGAAATTCTTTCGGACAAGTGCAACCCCTTGCCAAATCCTGAAATGTTTTTTTGACAATTCTGTCCTCAAGTGAATGGAACGTTATAATCGCCAATCTCCCGCCCGATTTTATGCTTGACACAAAGTCTTTAATAGCATTTTCCAATATTCCGAGTTCGTTATTAACTTCAATTCTTATCGCCTGGAACACTCTCTTTGCAGGATGTCCGCCTTCCATACGGGCTTTTTTCGGTATTGCCGCCTTTATGATTTCAACAAGTTCAAATGTTGTTTCAACAGGCTTTGTTTTACGTTTTTCACAAATAAATTCCGCAATACGCTTTGACCACTTTTCTTCGCCGTAGTCATAAAAAATACGCATCAATTCCTCACATGAATATGAATTTACAACGTCATATGCCGATTTCGGCGAAGACGTATTCATTCTCATGTCAAGAGCGGCATCGTGCATATAGCTGAAACCTCTTTCGGCATTATCGAGCTGATATGAACTAACGCCCAAATCAAGTACCGCACCGTCAATTTCATCAATATCCAGTTCTGATAAAATATCCTTAATCTCGCTGAAATTGCGATTTACGAACGTCACTCTGCCGTCAAATTCTTTAAGACGTTCCTTTGCCGCCGCAATAGCCTCTTTGTCTTGGTCTATACCGATAAGTCGGCACGAATCGTTTGTTGACAAAATACCGTGCGAATGTCCGCCGCCGCCGAGTGTGCCGTCTGCATATATACCGTTTGGTTTGATATTCAGCGCGTCAATGCTTTCCCCAAACAATACTGAAATATGTTTAAATTCCATTTTGATTCCCTTTCAATTAATTTTTTGAACCGTCAACACTTTATCGACAACCTCAAATCAAATATTAAGTCCGTAATTTAATATTCCGTCCATCATAATATCGTCTGAAAGTTCATCTTGGTATCTATCCCATTCTTCACTGTCCCATATTTCAAGACGTGTGTTTGCACCTACAAGCACAACATCTTTTTTCAGGTTAGCATATTCCATCAGACGCTTTGCGATTGGCACTCTGCCTTGCTTGTCTATAACGGCTGAAGTAGCCTTACCGAAAAACAAACGTACAAAAGCCGCAGCATTTCTGTCTGTGGCAGTTGGGAGTTGATTAATCTTTTCAGAAATCTTATCCCATTCCTCTTGTGTGTATAATTGAAGGCATTTATCTGACATTGAACGTGTAACGTACACTGTTTCGGACATATTTTCTCTAACTTTGGCAGGCAAGATAATTCTTCCGCGCTCGTCAAGCTGACGCGGATATTCGTCAACAAAATTTACCATATTCAATGTCACCTGCCTTTTTATTGATTTATGGGTTTTTCTCTCCAATTTGACCGTTTGTCATCCCAAACGCTCCAATTCACTCCCATTAACTCCATTTTACCCTAAATCAATCAAAAGTGCAATAGGTTTTTTGCATTTTTTTCAGCTTGTACATCTCATTTTAACTCATTTTACTGTTTTGCTTGTAAAATTAGGCTAAATGGGATATAATTAGCTTAACTGCATTTTTAATCACATATATATTTGGTGTTGAGTTTACATAATTGCACACTATATATTGTGGTTGTTACTATTATATCACAAATATTTCAGTTTGTGAATAGGATTTTTAAAATTCATTTGCAGAATTGTTACAGAACAATTTCAAGACAAAACATTATTTTTTGGAGGATATACATAATGGAAAAATCAGAAGAAAAAATCATAAATCAGCTTACGTCTGAATTTAACTTGCGTCCCGAACAGGTTACAAACACAGTAAAACTGATTGATGACGGAAACACAATTCCTTTCATTGCCCGTTACAGAAAAGAGGCAACAGGTTCTCTAAGTGATGAAATATTACGAGATTTTTACGACAGGCTGTCATATTTACGTAACCTTGAAGATAAAAAAGAAGAAATATTGCGTTTGATTGACGAGCAAGAAAATTTGACCGTTGAAATCGCAAAATCAATCGAAAATGCCGTAACATTATCGGAACTTGAGGATATATACCGTCCGTTCAGACCAAAACGCCGCACAAGAGCGACTATCGCAAAAGAGAAAGGACTGGCACCGCTTGCCGAAATTATCCTTGCACAAAATCCGAATGATAATATAGAAAGTATTTCGCTTGATTTTATCGACGCCGAAAAAGATGTTGAAAGCAGTGAGGACGCAATAGCCGGTGCTATGGACATAATCGCCGAAGAAATCAGTGATAACCCCGAATACAGAAAAGATATTCGTCAAAAAACAATCGACTTTGGTCTTTTGGTTTCAAAAGCGTCAACAGAAGACGACAGTGTATACCGTCTTTACTATGATTTTGCCGAACCAATAAAAAAACTTGCAAACCACAGATTGCTTGCGATAAATCGTGGCGAAAAAGAAGGATTTTTATCGGTAAAAATTGATATTGACGAAGAAAAAATCACAAACTATCTTTTCAGACGACTTACTCCAAAACACGAATCACCGTCTACAAAGTACGTCAAACTTGCCGCTGAGGACAGTTATAAACGACTCATCGCGCCGTCCATATCAACAGAAATACGCAATATGCTTACAGAAAATGCCGAGGAGGCATCAATAAAGGTATTCAATCAAAATCTTTCGGGACTTTTATTGCAACCGCCTATTAAGGATAAAATCGTTATGGGCTTTGACCCAGGTTACAGAACTGGGTGCAAAGTCGCGGTTGTGGACGAAACAGGCAAAGTCCTTGACACCAACGTTGTTTACTGCACATTACCTAACCACGACAAAGACAAGGCTAAGAAAATTCTTACGGATATGATTTTAAGAAACAACGTAAACTTAATTTCAATCGGTAACGGAACAGCCTCAAAGGAAAGCGAAATATTTATTTCCGGCCTTTTAAAAGAAATTGACCGAAAAGTATTTTACATTATGACAAACGAGGCAGGTGCGTCGGTTTACAGTGCGTCAAAGCTTGCAACCGAAGAATTTCCGCAGTATGACGTTGCACTCAGAAGTGCCGTTTCAATAGCAAGACGCGTGCAAGACCCGCTTGCAGAGCTTGTAAAAATTGACCCTAAGTCAATCGGCGTCGGACAGTATCAGCACGATATGAACCAAAAGCGACTTGGTGAGGCACTCGGAGGAGTGGTTGAAAATTGTGTAAACAGTGTCGGTGTTGACCTTAATACCGCCTCTCCGTCACTGCTTTCATATGTTGCCGGAATTAACAAAACCGTTTCTAAAAACATCATCACATATCGCGAAGAAAACGGTAAATTCAATACAAGAAAAGAACTTTTGAAAGTGCCAAAACTCGGTGCAAAAGCATTTGAGCAGTGCGCAGGTTTCTTGCGTATAACAGACGGTGACAACGTCCTTGACAACACCTCCGTCCACCCTGAAAGCTACAAAGCCGCCGCGCAGCTGCTTAAACATATGGGATATACCGAACAAGACGTTCAAGACGGCACTGTTGCGGATTTAAAGCAACGTCTGTCGAAAGAAAATACACATAAATTAGCCGAAGAACTCGGAATAGGTGAAATCACTTTAAAAGACATTGCCGACAGTATTATAAAGAAAGGTCGCGACCCGCGCGAAGAATTGCCGCAGCCCGTTTTAAGAAGCGACATTCTCTCAATGGAGGACTTAAAACCGGATATGGTACTGACGGGAACGGTGAGAAACGTTATAGATTTCGGTGCATTTGTCGATATAGGTGTTCATCAAGACGGACTTGTACACATATCGCAAATATGTGACCGATACATCAAGCACCCAACCGACGTACTTTCAGTCGGTGACGTTGTGAAAGTTCGTGTACTTGAAGTTGACGTACCGAAAAAACGTATTTCACTTACTATGAAGGAGGTATGATTATGAACAACATTGCTTTTCCTAAACTCGGTATTTCTCTAAACATTTCACCTGTCGCATTTTCAATAGGTTCAAAGCCTATTTATTGGTATGCGCTTATCATTCTTTCGGGTTTTCTTTTAGGATTGTTTTTCGTTTATAAAACCTGCGAAAAGCGTGGTGTGAAAAAAGATAATGTATGGGATATCGCCTTGTTCGGACTTATTTTCGGAATAATCAGCGCAAGAATATATTATGTGCTTTTCGCACTCGATGAATTTGACTCGATAGCCGATATGTTTAAAGTCTGGAACGGCGGACTTGCTATTTACGGCGGTATTATCGGTGCGATAATCTCAACCGTTATATACTGCAAAGTTAAAAAGCTGAATATCGCCAAAGTCTTTGACGTATGTGCACCAGGTCTTTTTATCGGTCAAGCAATCGGACGTTTCGGAAACTTTGTAAACGTCGAAGTGTACGGCGGTGAAACAAACAGCCTTTTCGGTATGTCCATAAACGGTGCAGCACCTGTTCACCCATTATTTTTATATGAATCGATATGGAATGTTATCGGACTTGTGATACTTCTTCTGATTCGTGACAAGAAAAAGAATGACGGGCAGGTATTTTGTTTCTATATTTTCTGGTATTCATTCGGCAGACTGTTTCTTGAAGGTATGAGAAATCCGAATTATATATTATATGTAATTCCAAATGTTCTCGGCATTTCTCAGCTTGTTGCAATACTGTTTATGATTGCCGCTGTGTCAGCTTTTGTCGTTTTACAGGTTAAAGCGAAGAAAGATAATGAAATTTAAACGGTTGTGTCGTTTTCTGCAACACGAAAGTTGCTCCTTTTATACCACAATATATTGACAAGTTTTATCATATATTGTAAAATAAATACAACAAACAGTGGTTTACATATAACCGTGCAATCGAAAGGAGCATACATAAATGAACAACATTAAACAACTGAAAACAGATTTTGATAATCTTATAATTGAAAAAAATTATTGTCTTTCCGACCCCGAAGTCGTATCAAAAGCAATAGAACTCGAAAACATACTGAATAACACATTAAAAAAATCGCAGACCTTATAGTCTGCGATTTTTGTTTTTAAATTTGTTATTGAGCATTTTCGCAAAGTGCTGTCATACTGCCAAGCGAATTCCACATAAATACTTTCAAATTATTTTCTTTGATACTGTTTTCAAAAACAATTTCACTGTTCAAATATTTGCCTTTTTCAACATTGGCAACAGGAACTGTCTTGATTTCAACAAGTTTACCGTCCTTGTCATACAATGCACCTATCAATGAAATGTCATCAACATCTTCATCAACAACCGCATATGTTACCGTAGCAGTCTTATCGTCTTTTCCGCTTACTTTCACTTCTGAAAATTCAAGAGGTTCTTCACCTTGAACAAATTGTGACACTTTAATTCTGTCGATACCGTTCGGAACAGCCCAGTTAGGTGCCGCACCGGCACGAGTAAATCCGAATTTAACAGTATTTGCCACGTTTTCTGTAGTATAATCGCCTACTTTCGTTCCGTCAAACCAAAGTGATGCTACACCTGTAGCAGTATTAACCGTCACTTTAACGTTCTTAGTGTATGTTTGATTTGCACCGTTGAATATGCTGTCATTTGTGCCGTCACTGTCACTGTCAAGCCATGTTGCACCTCCGTCACTGCTTAGGAACACCTTATATCCGTTTGTCCAACCAAGACGGATATTACCGATTTGAAGATATTCAAAGTTACCATCTCTGCCTACTGCACTTCCGAAATACCAATCAACATCATAAGTTACAATAGCATTATCTTTCACAGCAAAAGTCTTTTCTGCACTGTATTCAGCACCCGGCTTTTCAGGATTGTATAAAATACGGTTATTGTCACTGTCTAAAGTAAGCGTCGCCGTATCTGTGCCTGTCTGTGTCCAATCTGTTATATCACTGTCAGTAAACTTACTATCTCCGCCTTTGTTATAAAGTTCTTCTGTCGCACCGGAAACAGTTGTTGATTTACTGTATGAAAGATTTTCGATTTTCGGCGAAGCCGTCAAGGTAGCTGAATCATAATCTTCCATTTTTTGTGTATACAAACTTAATGTCTTGAATTTAGCACCCTTTAGTGCAAATGTTCTTTGCATTACGCCGTCATCATTTGCCCATGTTCCGTCTGTACCGGTAACCTTTACAGTACAGTTATCATTATCATAATCCAATGTAACTTTTACTTTCCAACGCTTTGAGCTACCTTGAATATTACCTACAACGTTACCGCTGTTTGACCAACCCGAACCTGATGCAGTTACAGCAGCTGCCGCAGAATCGGCAGAAGTTTGTGCCATCAAATTTTGAGCCTTTGTAGTATACGGCTGATATACATTCACAATGTTGTTGCCCTCACTGTCAAGAAGTTTCATTCCCATTGTATATTCATGTCCTGTCCAGTTCCAATTTGAACCGTCAACCTTTACACCGCCTGTTGTAAGTCTGTATTCAAGCTCAACCTTACCGCTGTCATAAACTTCAAAATCTTTATGTGCCTCCGCACCGTCAGACGCACCTGTTTGCGAAATCACCGCACTGTTGGCACTTCCTGTAAATGCAGTATTTGCATCAGTATTTTCCGATACAAACTCATTGTTACCCGTTGCGTCAACTACATCTATCGGTTTAACTCTTACCACACACTTTGCGGTATATCCGCCGTCTGTGGTAGTCGCGGTTACAACCGTTCTGCCGTAGCTTTTACCGGTAATTGTTCCGTTGTCCGAAACTGTTGCGATTTCAGGATTTTCAGATGTCCATTCTACAGACTTATCCGTAGCGTCATCAGGCATTATCGTTGCGGTAATTTGTTTTTTGTAACCCATTCCCAAATCAATTAGTTTTTCCGAAATTCTTATGCCCGTAACCGCATTTTGCGTAACAGTCACTTCACAAGTATCTGTAAAGTTGCCGTCTTTGGTTGTTGCCGTTATAGTTGCAGTTCCGGCTGAAATACCTTTCACAACACCGTTTGTAACAGTTGCCACGTTTGTATCGGACGAAGTCCAAGTTATACCCTTTCTTGTCGCATTTTCAGGTGTGATAATCGCATTGATTGTTTCTGTCTTGCCTTTTTCAACTTCTATTGACTTTTTCTCCAAAGTCATTCCCGTAACCGCTACTTGCTCCGGTGCCGAATATGTCACCTTTGTATAAGGCACTGCCGGTGCAAGATAGTTAAGTGTATTGCCACTTTCGTCTGTTGCAAGTGCCACAGAACCTATATAATAGCTTGCGTGTGTCGGTTGGTTATATCCGACATTCTGCCACGCGACTGACAATCTGTATTGACAGTCGTGCATTAATGTTGTAATTCTGTAATCTGTAGGCATTGTAGATGTATATATTCTCAAATATGCCTGATCCGTTGCCGAGCCTTTGTTTACCGGCATTATAATTTCTTCACGCCAGTCGCCCCAAATATCGGCAACAAGTGAAGGATTTCTCTTTGAGTAGTTGTTTGTAGACCCGCCTGTAAGTGTGTATCCGTCTGACGGACCGTAAAATCTCTTTGTTGTACCTGTTGCGGCATAATATTTTTGGATAATGTTTGCGTCAAGCAACTCACGGCTCAAATCGCCGTCCCAATATACAAGGAAATTATCAAAGGTACCGCTTCCCGCACCAGCCGGTTTTGCGGCAACATCATCACCGTTTAAGTCGTGAGCATTCGCAATTCCGCTGCTCCAACCTATTGCCAATGCATTTGGATGCGTCTTTGCATAATCATCGTCAATGTTATCCATAACGCCTCTGCCATTATCATCTGATGTAACAAGTTTTCCGGAACTCCAAAAATGCTTTCCTGTGCTTGCGACTCTTAAATCTTCGGCATACTTTTTAAATTGATCCTCTTTTACCGAAAATACTTCTTGAGTGCCGTCATTATTAAAGTCGCTCATATGCATTGCGTCACCGTGTCCAAGACCTGTATTTCCGAGAACTGTTTTACCGTCATCATCAAGTGCGGCACTTCCGTAAACAATTTCGTCCTTGCCGTCATTGTCAATATCGCCTACAGAAAGATTATGATTTCCTTGTCCGTACAGTGTCGTTGAACTTGCACTCTTCTTACCTTTATGCTCCCACTGCATTGTAAGTTCAGTACCGTCCCATGTATATGCACGAATTACAGAGTCGTGATAATAACCTCTGCACATAACGATACTTGGATGAATACCGTCAAGATAAGCCACTGCCGCAAGGTATCTTTCACTTCTGTTATACTTTGCCTTGCCGTCGCCCCAATATTTATCTTCTGCCGCATCATACGGAATATAGTCCGTTGTATAAAGTGCGGCACCTGTTTCGCCGTCAAATATGGTTAAATACTGCGTAAACGGATTTTTACCCTTTAATCTTCCGCTTGTGCCTATATATGATTTTGTATTGTCGGTATTTCTGATTTCGTCAGTATCACCGACTTCCGTAACGTAATGACCTGTGCCGTCAACCGTACCGGGTGCTGTTTTCATTGCCACTTCTGACTTTCCGTCACCGTCAAAGTCATACACCAAGAATTGCGTATAGTGTGCACCTGATGTAACATTTTTACCCAAATCAATACGCCACATATAACCGTCATTGTTCGGATCAATCTTATATGCGTCAATATATGCATTACCTGTAAAATCCGCACCGGCACTGTCTTTTGAGTCTGTCGGGTCCCACTTTAATACAATTTCATAATTGCCGTCACCGTCAAGATCGCCGACAGACGCGTCATTCGCACCGCCTTCGTGGCTTTTGTCAACAGTGTAATAATTTGAAATCTTGCCGTCACCCATTCTTTCTACCGGATCAGGACGTGAAATAGGAATATCTACATATGTAAATGAATTTTTCTCACTGTTTCCATTTCCGACCTCATTTGACTTTGCACAGTTGTTGTTTGAAGTAGGTGTAACTTCAGTTTCCTTAGACGCGTCCTCACCCGCTTTTACAACCTTGTATTTATCCGATGCAGTACCCGATGTATCAATCCAGTTTGTAGCGTCATGTACACCTGTTGTATGTATTTTTGTACCGTTTTTATAAATATCGAATGCTTGATTTTCAAGACTTTCGTCACCAAGCAATCTCCAACTCAAATATACACCGTTAACTGCCTGACCTCGTGTATCTGCCGTTGTCTTAACAGCAATCAATCCACGATTAAGCTTTTCCATTTGACGTGCGTTTGTTTGATATTGCGGAGTTTTAACTTCCGCGGCGTTTGCCGGTAAGGCAAAACTGCTCATTGTGGCGGTCATTGCAACTGCAACCGCCGCACTTATCACTTTTCTGTTCATTATTAAATCTCTCCCTCAAAAATAATTATAATAATATTTTATAACTTTTTTCGAAATTTCTCAATATAAAAAACAGTCATATTATTTTTAAAGTCACAAATTTTTGCATTGTTTTTTGTGCAATTTCACC
>ERZ791826.1656-NODE-1656-length-12101-cov-2.159887_pt1 | contig 12101 bp, 10 predicted proteins | sample MGYA00510297_ERZ791826 | MGnify/ENA primary metagenome ERZ791826 (study PRJEB30046, sample SAMN00792004) | human gut metagenome | study: EMG produced TPA metagenomics assembly of the A metagenome-wide association study of gut microbiota in type 2... | reverse complement strand
TGAAACACGTGCTTTCCCACCGGGTGATTTATGCCAATTTTTATATAGTAGATCTTCCGGAAGATAGTCATTCGTTTACTGCTTATCAAAAAATAAAGGCTGAAGAGCTGGAACAATATGCCGTCTCAAAATTGGTGCATGCCTTTATAGAGAAATACATCGATTGAAATAGAAACTGAATATATTTTGTTGAATTATAAATATCTAAAATTATGAAACGACCTTACTTACTATTAGCCTGTCTTTCTCCCGTAGCTTGCCTGATGGCCGCAAGTGGACAAAAAGGAGGAAAAAACAAACAGAAGGTGAATGACCGACAACTGCCGAATGTGGTGTTTATCTATGCAGATGATTTGGGATATGGCGATCTGGAATGTTATGGAGCTAAAAATGTACAAACTCCTAATGTTAACCGTTTGGCATCCGAAGGTATTCGCTTTACTAATGCCCATGCTACTGCGGCTACCAGTACTCCTTCACGTTACTCCATGCTTACGGGAGAATATGCCTGGCGTCGTCCGGGAACGGATGTAGCAGCCGGAAATGCCGGAATGATTATCCGTCCGGAAGATTACACGATGGCCGATATGTTTAAAAATTCCGGTTATGTGACTGCTGCTCTCGGTAAATGGCATTTGGGACTGGGAGATAAAAGCGGAGAGCAAGACTGGAATGCTCCACTTCCCGCTGCATTGGGGGATTTGGGATTTGACTATTCATACATTATGGCTGCTACTGCCGACCGTGTGCCCTGTGTATTTATTGAAAACGGAAAAGTGGCAAACTATGACCCGAGTGCCCCTATCGAAGTCAGCTACCGCAAACCTTTTGAAGGAGAACCTTTAGGGAAAGATCATCCGGAGCTGTTGTATAACCAGAAACACAGTCATGGACATGATATGGCTATCGTAAACGGAATCGGCCGCATCGGTTATATGAAAGGGGGAGGCAAGGCTTTATGGAAAGATGAAAATATTGCCGACTCGATCACTACACATGCCATCAACTTTATTCGCGAACATAAGGATGAACCGTTTTTTATGTATTTTGCAACGAACGATGTGCACGTTCCACGCTTTCCACACGAGCGTTTCCGTGGTAAGAATCCGATGGGGTTGCGCGGAGATGCCATTGTACAGTTCGACTGGAGTGTAGGGCAAATCCTGGAAACACTTGACAAGCTGGGGCTTTCTGAAAACACATTGATTATTCTTTCCAGTGATAACGGTCCTGTTGTGGATGATGGTTATCAGGATCGTGCAGAGGAGCTGCTCAACGGGCACAGTCCGGCAGGTCCGCTGCGTGGCAACAAATATAGTGCTTTCGAAGGTGGAACCCGTATTCCCGCCATTGTGCGCTGGCCTAAGAAAATTACTCAGCCGCAGGTGTCGGATGTATTGGTTTCACAAATCGACTGGCTGGCCTCTTTAGCTTCCTTGGTTGATGCAAGGGTTCCCAAAGGAGCGGCTCCCGATAGTTTTGACCGTCTGGGCAACTGGCTGGGAACGGATTCTACCGACCGTCCTTGGGTGATTGAGCAAGCCTCTAACCACACACTGTCAGTACGTACCAAGGACTGGAAATACATTGAACCTAACGACGGTCCTCACATGATAACCTGGGGACCTAAAATAGAAACGGGTAATCTGAGCATTCCGCAATTGTATGACATGACTAAAGATTATGAACAGGAGAATCTTGCAGAGAAGAATCCAGCCAAGCTTTTTGAATTGCAAACCATTTTGAGAAAAGTGCGCAATAAAACTTATAGAGCTTTATAAAAGTTGTAACAATTCTTGCATTCTATTGTTATTCTATTTAATTTTGGCAACGAAATTCGGTATTTAGAAACATAAAATTCTGAGAATATGTCAGTAAATAAAGTGATATTGATAGGAAATGTCGGAAAAGACCCTGAAGTGAGATATTTGGATACAGGTATTGCTGTAGCCAGTTTTCCTTTGGCTACGACCGACCGCGCATATACTTTGTCGAATGGTACACAAGTGCCCGAACGGACCGAATGGCACAATCTTGTCCTTTGGCGTGGACTGGCAGAAACTGCCGAAAAGTATGTACATAAAGGTGATAAGCTCTATGTGGAGGGGAAAATAAGAACCCGTTCTTATGATGACCAGAATGGGGCTAAACGCTATGTTACCGAGATTTTTGTGGATAATATGGAAATGCTCACTCCGAAAGGTACCGGTTCGGGATCGTATGCTCCGGCACAGCAGCAGGCTGCTGCTCCCGTGAGACCTCAATCGCAACAACCGCAGCAACCGGTGTCTTCGCAAGATAATTCGGCGGATGACCTGCCGTTTTAATGGTTAATGGCTACAAGTTAAGAGTTAGAATTGCCATCCGGCATCTAACCTTAACTTGTAGTGATGACTTTTAGCTGACAACTTGTGGCACATGATTTGCATGTAGCTACTTATTATTAACTTAAAACCAATATTTTGGACCCAGACGCTTATTTGTGCCAATTGGCAGAAATTTTTAACGGAATATCCGTAAACACACCTTCATTATCGGCAATAATAGCCATTATTCTGGCAGGTTTGCTCCTGCTCGCCTCGGGCTTTGCTTCGGCATCCGAAATCGCTTTCTTCTCACTTTCGCCTTCCGATCTGAATGATATAGAAGAAGGCAATCATCCTTCTGATGGGAAAATCAGCAATCTGCTCGCAGACTCCGAACGTTTGTTGGCAACCATTCTTATCACAAACAACTTTGTGAATGTTACCATTATCATGCTCTGTAACTTCTTCTTCATGAATGTCTTTGTCTTTCATTCGCCTCTTGCAGAGTTTTTGATACTGACTGTTATCCTGACTTTCCTCTTGTTGCTTTTCGGAGAGATTATGCCTAAGATCTATTCGGCCCAGAAGACATTGGCTTTCTGCCGTTTCTCCGCTCCGGTCATCTATGTGTTGCGTAAAGTATTTGCTCCTATCTCTGCTGTGTTAGTACATTCTACGGCTTTCTTGAATAAACATTTTGCCAAAAAGAATCACAATATATCGGTTGACGAACTTTCTCATGCCCTTGAACTGACCGACAAGGCCGAACTTACGGAAGAAAATAATATACTGGAAGGCATCATTCGTTTTGGTGGCGAAACAGCCAAGGAGGTTATGACTTCCCGCCTCGACGTGGTCGATCTTGATATACGTACTCCTTTTAAAGATGTAATTCAATGTATTATCGACAATGCGTATTCCCGTATCCCCATCTATTCGGGCACACGTGATAATATCAAGGGGGTACTTTATATCAAGGATTTGTTGCCCCACCTTAATAAGGGTGACAATTTCCGTTGGCAGTCACTGATCCGTCCGGCGTATTTTGTGCCGGAAACTAAAATGATCGATGATCTTTTACGTGATTTTCAGGCAAATAAGATTCATATTGCCATTGTTGTGGATGAATTCGGGGGTACATCGGGAATTGTGACAATGGAGGATATCATTGAAGAGATCGTTGGGGAGATTCATGATGAATATGATGATGAAGAGCGTACCTATACGGTGATTAACAATCATACCTGGGTGTTTGAGGCTAAAACGCAGTTGACCGATTTTTATAAGATTACGAAGGTCGACGAAGATGATTTTGACAAAGTAGATGGAGATGCCGATACACTGGCCGGACTGTTGCTCGAGATAAAGGGAGAATTTCCGGCACTCCATGAGAAGGTTCTCTATCATCGATACGAATTTGAAGTGCTGGCTATGGATAGCCGGAGAATCCTGAAAGTGAAGTTTACCGTTAACGAGCCTTCCACAGAGGAAGAAGCTTCCTGATATCAGCTTTTGCCATGGCTTTGTTACGGGAATATAAAGAAATTGCTTATCAGTGGGGAATCTGGAAAACAGAAGAGTCCCCGGAAGAACTTTTGGCACTGTTGCCCGATCCGGAAAGATATGAGCAACAGTTGACGCGCTTTTCTTCACCTCATCGTAAATTGGAATGGCTTTCCGTACGTGTATTGCTATATCAGTTGCTGGGGGAGGAAAAGACAATTGAATATGCTCCCAGTGGCAAACCCCATTTGGCGGATTCTTCTTATTTCATCAGCATTTCTCACACTCGCGGCTATGTCGCAGTTATACTGAGTCCCGTGTCCGAAGTGGGAATCGATATCGAGCAACACGGGCAGCGGGTGCACAAGGTCGCTCATAAATATATGCGTCCGGACGAGTTGATTTCTGAATATCAGGGAGAAGATACCTGGTCTTTACTTTTACATTGGTCAGCAAAAGAAGTGATGTTTAAGTGTATGGATACTTCAGAGGTCGATTTTAGGGAGCATCTTCGCATCATGCCGTTCCAGGTATGTGAACACGGGGAGTTTCCGGCGGAAGAATACCGTACGGAACATAAGAAGAAGTTCATGATCCGCTATTTGCTGCATCCGGACTTTGTGATGACGTGGCAAGTGACATCTGCGTATTCCGTGAATGAATGTGATATTATGAAGAAAATACAATGATAAAGCGTATCCTATTATTGGCGATCGTTATTGGGGGTGGTATGACAACCGTTGCTCAAAACAGCATAGATACTTTGTTTATGTCTGTCAGTCAACGTTTGTCCGGTCATCCCTCTGAACTCATCTATTTGCAGACCGGCAAAGATATATATGAAACGGGAGAAGATTTATGGTTTAAGGGCTATCAATTGGATGCCAAATCGTTCGCGCTGTCGGAACAAAGCGAAACGCTCTACTTGCAGATGCTTAATGATAAGGATAGTGTGGTTTGGGCCGAAAAGTATCCCATAGAGAAGGGGATTGCTGAGGGCCATGTATATATAGATACAAAATTATCGGAGGGCAATTATCGGTTGGGAACCTATACCCGCCACTCATATTATAATGATACGACCGGAATATCTCCGGAACGTAAAATCAGGATAGTCAGGAATATCGCTCTTGATTCTTTGCCGGAGCATCGAGAGAAGCCGGGTGAGTTCCGGTTCAATCTTTTTCCCGAAGGAGGAAATCTGGTTTCAGGTTTACCGTTCCGTTTGGCGTTTAAAGCGACGGGCAGCGGAGGATGTCCGGTCGATGTGGAAGGAACATTGTATCAGGATGAAATTCCTGTTTTGTCTTTTAAAAGTAGCCACGATGGGATGGGAGTCATACCTTTTACTCCTTCCTCCGGCAAAGAATACCGGATAGAGCTGGCGAACGGGTATAGTTATGCTTTACCTGAAATCTATCGGCAGGGGATGGGGCTCCGGTTATCCGGGCGGGACGGGAAACAGCTTGAATTCCTTATTTCCCAAACGGAAGGATTGTCCGATCAGGAGGTATATCTGGTGGGACAGATACGAGGAACCGTCTGCTGTGTGGCAAAAGGGTTGCTGAAAGATCGTTTGAAAATGAAGATACCTCTTTCGGAGTTTCCTTATCAGGGCATAGCGGAGTTTACCTTGTTCAATGCGGCTATGCAGCCTGTGGCGGAAAGGTTGGTATATGTGCATCCGGAAAAGAAGCTTCATATTGATATTGTAACGGAGAAAGAGAGCTATGTTCTTCGGGAAAAAGCTACATTGAAAGTAAAAGTGACAGATGATAATGGACAGCCCGTGAAAGCCGATTTGGGTATCAGTGTGTTTGACAAAGCATACAGCAATCCGGATGACCGGGTGAACATGCTGGCTTATTGTTATTTGTCGTCACAGATACGTGGTGCTGTCTGCCGGCCGGCTTATTACTTTGACGAGAAGAATGCTGATCGTATGCAGGCAATGGATCTGTTGTTGCTGACTCAGGGGTGGAGGCGATACGTCTGGGAACTTAACGGAACGGTTCGTCATGGCGAGATGTTTTTGAGGGATGATGTAACGGGAATTCAGACCTTGGGCAGTAAGAAGAAAAGTAAAGGAACGGGAGGTGCTAAACAACTTATTCAGGTTTCGGGCGCCGAAGGAAATTCCACCTATCTGATGACGGATTCCTTGGGGCGTTTTACGGTCGATACTGATTTGATGAAGACACTTCGTGGCGGGTATGTGTATCTGAAACCCATGTTGTCGAAAGAGTTTAAACCTGAATTGGAGATTCAGGATTACTTCCCTGCCATCGATAGCATACGGAGAAAGAAGTCTTTTGACTGCTCGCTGATAAATTGTACACAGAGACCCAAAGAGGAGATTTACGATGCACCGGTCGTGAGTGGTGACAGTACCATTCTGCTGGATGAAGTGGTCATTGCCCGCAAGGCTCGTAAGCCGTTCAGAGATAAGCTTATGGGACGTCTGGATAGTTTGGCTCAAATGAATCTGAATAGTGTCTATGTTTGTACTTCGTGTGGGCTTTTATTGAATTATAATCCGGATTATCAGGGACATCATGCACTGGTGGGAGAAGGTGGATGTCCGGCTAAGGGAAGGAAACAACCGGTTGACGGAGAAACTTATAGGATAGCCAAGTATAAATATTATGGGGACTCAAAAGGTGGGGGAGTCTATTTTAGTGTGGTCGATGCACATTCCGTGGTTTATCATGCTACTGAATTTACCGAAGAGGAACTGCTCCGTATGAATAATATGTGGCGAGTGAAAGGGTATTACGGTAAGCGTGAGTTTTACCAACCGGATGAAATAGATATGCAGTTGCCTGTACCTGATGCCCGCAATACATTGCTATGGGCTCCGTCCGTAGTGACTGACGAAAAAGGTGAGGCTACCGTTTCTTTTTATTGCTCCGACATTAATACCGGTTTTATTGGAGTGGCAGAGGGAGTAGATGGAACAGGACTTTTAGGGACTGATCAATGTGAGTTTAGAGTGATCAGGAGAGCAGACTAAATCTTATAACCGCAGTTTGTGGACGGAGAGGAAATATAAAAGTCGCCGGGAATATCGTTTGAAAGATGTTTCCGGCGATTTATCTTATTTCTTTAGTTTATAACTCAACGCTCCCGACGGACACATTTTGATTTGGGCAATCAGTTCTTCCGTGGTAGCATTCTCCATCTTTATCCACGGACGTTCTTTCGGGTGATATACGTTAGGCAGTGTCTTTACGCAGATTCCGGCATGCCGGCAGAGTTCCGGTTGCCATACAATGGTCAGTTCGCCATTGCTGTATTCTATTTGTTTTCCCATAACTGTTTTTATATTATTGAATGTGAATACCACGAAGTACAATACGCTTCCATTCCGGATGCTTATGTATATATCCCGCAACAAACGGACAGAGAGGAACTAGGCGCAATCCCTGCCGTTCAATGTCAGTGAGAACTTTCTCTGCAAGTTGTGAACCTATTCCGTGTCCTCCCAAGGCGGCCGGTACTTCGGTATGTGTCAGATAGATCTCGCCATTTAAGGATTTTATGTATTCTATCCGGGGAACATAACCTTCAACATGAAATTCATATTGATGTTTTTCTTCAGTATCTATCAGTTCATAATTTTCAGTCATAATCTTCTTACTTTTAAATCTTGTTTTATTCTACAACATTTAGAGGATAAACTTTGTTTTCTCCTCTTGTTTATTTATGAATCATTTAAACAATTGGATGACGGGATATAACTTTAACAGATAATAATGATTCATGGCAAAACAAATGCATAATCTTTCTGTTGATATTTGACTTATGCGGAGCAACGGTGCCTCGCTTACAAAACTACCATAGGGAAAGTATCTCGGTTTTAGGATACTGATTTCTGAGTGATTGAACGAATTGTTTTATATTTAAACTTTAGAGATTATGAATAGAAGAGTAATACAGATCTTCTGCATGGTAGTTGGCATGGTACTTGCTTCCTCTTGCGGAGACGAATGTCCGGTAGAACAACCTTACTCGGTTAGGGTATCTGTTAAGGACAAGAACTATTTGAATATATCGCAGTTTCCACAGTTGAGCCAGGTAGACGAAAATCTGCCTTTCCGGACTTATGCGGGAACTCTCTATTACGCCTTGTACGATGCATCTACCGGATCAGAGAGTCGGCGGTCGTCTCTACGGAAGGTGAAGAAAAGGAATACACCCTTACTTTTCCGGGCGTACCCGACGGTGACTACAAATTGGCCGTATGGGGAAATCTGACCACGGACTATCCCGCCGGTATCTTGCATCAGGATGGGAAGGAACATACGGATATTTATGTGACAAGCGGGGACTTGCATTTCTCTCCCGATTATCAGACAGAAGAATTGACACTGGAACGCACGAAGGGAAAGTTGTTACTGCTCAAATTTCCCGTCTGAGATAACACGCATTGAACAGAATGTAAGTCATGTTTATCAGTCGACGGATGCCGGCCTCAACTATTCCGGAAGCACTCAAGTTGACAAAAATGTGCCGTTCACCAGTGTCCTGGAGACATTGCTTGCTCCTACTTCGGCAGAGGGACATTCCAAATTAACTTTGACTTTCTATACCGGTGGTACACGTGCATCAGAAACTCCATATCTGAAATTGCCGGTGATGGAGATGGATATGCGGCGTAATGAAATAACTGCTGTTTCTATAGACTACAATACATCAGAAGGAATCTGGGAAATCAAGATGTTCATCCGTGGAGAATGGATCACGATACATCGCCTGGATATTTTCTGATCACTTTTTCTCTTATCTATTTATTAAACTAAACTTTGCTATTATGAAAAAATTAATGTTTCTGGTGGCAGCAAGCTTATTTGTGTTTGCTGCTTGTTCCAGCGAAGATGATTCTTCACCCGAAGTGAATCCTGAAAATGCTGCAATTACATTTGAGCTGTCTGCGGTTAATGGTCTGACAGACGGAATTGGAACCCGGATGCCGGTGTATAGCCAGGAGGCCACACAGCATGTCACTCATGTCAGTGTTTATGCTTTTGTGCAGAACGGCTCGACCTATCTGCATCAAAAGACTTATGATATCACCGGCTGGACCGATGGTACTACCTTTAAACGTTTCGCTGTTCCCGATGCGGATAAACTTCCTGTCGGCGTATATAAGTTTCTGGCCGTAGGACGTGATGCAACTGACCGCTTCTCTGTAACTACACCCACTTCCGGCAATACCAATTATACGGATATGCTTGCTTCTATTGTGAACTCGGGCGATGAATCGGAAATCTTTGCGGGTTCGGCCGATGCGGAAGTGATGGCCCAGGGAGGAACTCGTGTCAGCATTGAGATGACCCGTAAGGTGGCCGGTGTGCTGGGATACTTCAAGAATGTTCCTCAAGTGCTAAACGGAAGTACCGTGAAGTATCTGCGTCTGAAGGTCAGCAACTCCAACCAACAGGTGAACCTGACTAATGGTGTGGGGATCAATACAGCGCCTACTCCTTATAATATAATAGACATGGATCTTTCCGGGCAGGCTGTTTCCAACGGTGTGTATGTAGGTAACGATCTTTCCGGTCAGGGAGTGGTAAAAGTACCTAATTCGCAATTGGGAGGTTCTTTCTATATACCGGTTAGTAGCGTGAGCATGACTTTGGGACTTTATGACGCAAGTGGTGTAGCTATCAAGGAGTGGACCGTGAGTGATACTAACAGTTCGGGAGCAACACAGCTCAATCTGATGGCCAATCATTTTTATTCATTGGGTGTGAAAGGTGCTACGGGCAGTGTAGATGGTGGAACACCGGGGAATCCGGGTGACGATGACGCTCCGGTAGATTTATTGACCGACCAGAACATTGTAATCACTATCAGTCCGGCATGGGAACTGATTCATAACCTGGTGATCCAGTAAAAGTAACTCAAAAACAGAATCATGGTATGGCTATGAGAAAGACAGGCTATATAACTATCCTTCTGACGGGATTTCTGGCAACGCTCTTGTTGGGTAGCTGCTCAACAGATGATGTTGCCGAACTCCCCTTGGAAGAAGGGGTTCCGGTTCGTTTTGAAATAAAGCGGGATGGGATCATGAGTCGTGCGCCGGGAGATGCAGCTCTTTCTGTCAACAGGATATTGATTCTGCCTTTTCGGAAAACGGATGAGGCATCGTCCAACGATGCAGCTAATTTCATTCCGGAATATAGTGCAGCCCGACAATTGGACGTCAACTCGTTTCCGGCAGTAGTCACGATGCTTACTCTTTCGGCAGCCTCTACCTATCAGTTGTTGGTGATCGGATATAATCGGAGTGATTATGATTTTACCGGTGGCGGGGGTGCGACGAAACGGTTTAATATCGGTTCGACAGATACTCCGGCTACATTGGCTAATCTGTATTTGCAACCGGTCAATCCGACGGTAGTTCCGGAGTTCTTCTCGTGTTTCGGAAACGGTTACCGGGGTGCAACGTTGGTTGGTCCCATTTTTAAACCTTCACAGATCAACTATGTGACGGGTACGCTGAAAAGGCTGGTTAGCGGTTTTACACTTGAAGTGACCAATGTTCCTGCGTATGTCAACTCTATGACATTGATAGCCGAGCAACTTGTGACGGCTACCCGTGCAACGGATGGGACGGCACTGACATGGCAAACAGCCGGTGACGGCGGTACGAAGACGTTGGCTACTCAGGCACCGGTTTCGGGAAAAGTCAGCTTCAACCAGTTTCTACTGGCTATTCCGGATAGTAGAAAGACTCTGTTCTATCTGGATGTGTCCTATGGAATCTTCACCGAACGTTATACGGTGAAACTGCCGGATACTCCGGGTGTGGTTTCGGGAAACCGGATTATCTTTACTCCTAATCATTGGGTGAAAGTGACCGGAAATTATGCGAATATCAATATAGGTTTCACTTTGGCAGGAAACATCAATCTGGATGACAATGCCTGGGATGGCCTTCAATAGAAACTGAAAGCAAAAAGAACCGGAGATGAAAACGAAAGTGATAATAATGATGAGCCTTTTTATTTCTCTCTTCCTGACGGGATGTGAGAAAGAACTGGTCGAAGTGCCCGGTGAAGTTCCCGGGCAACTACCTCCGGAAGGTAAGCCTTCGGACTTGCCCGACGGATATTTTGAAGTAACCTTCTCAGCCGGATACGGAGGAGGAGATACCCGTACACCCGTCACCGGGACTGATTCACGGGTTCGCCACCTGCGTTACGTCATTTATAAGTCGACAGGTGAGTTTGTGAAAGAAAAGGTGGTGCTGAATACTACGGATGCCGCTCCTTCCTGGCCGATGGCGGCCTTGAAAGATACGCTTCCGAAAGGACAATATACAGCTGTATTTCTGGCCAATGTAGAGAAAACACAGTTTCCGATTCCCGTTTCGGGCGGAGGAACCAACTATGCGGATGTGCTGACGAACTACCGGACAACGCGTGCGAATGCCCGGATCGTGTTACCCGGTGCCGAGTTTACCGACACTTCGGAATTTTATCTGGCCAATGTATCTTTCTCGGATACCTCTGCTCAACCTTATGTACTGTTGCAGCGTATTATCAGTATGCTGAATTTGCGAAGAGTGTTTGTGGATGCACAAACCGCTTTGAATTCTCTGACCAATAATATTGTGACGCAAGTAGGGTATAAGAATATAATCCGGACGACGGTACAAGGCATTTTGCCCGGGTTACTGAAAACGGCAATGAACTTGGGGCCGGTTGGTAATCTTGTCTATGACGTTGTTGGCGGACTCGATGCCGCAGTCAATCTGGTGGTGGCAGCATTGGTAGAACCGGTCGTGGATGCACTGTATGCACAACTTTTGCAAGGGCTGGTCAATCAGATAGGGCTGACTCTTTCCGGTAATGCCACGCAGAACGGTGCATTGGGAGCGTTGGGCGATTTACTGAATCCCTGGCGGGGCAGTGATGCTGCTTATGCTTTAGTGACTATAAACAATTTCCCGAAGACTATGGACTTAGACCTGAATGTAAAGGATTTCTATACGGGCAATCATCGTTTCCGGTATGGATTCACACCCACACCCGGTACGACAAATAGTGAGAAAGATATTCTGATCAGAGGTTTTCATGGACTATATGATGTGCGGGAGATTCATGTTGCCAAACCCGGACTGATCTCCGGACTATTGGTGGATGACGTGATTGACGGTCCGTTGTTACTGAACGGAGTGTTTGTGAATATCACAGATCCGATACAAGCAACAGTCAATACGAATTACCGATATCGTTCGAACTATTCGTTTGTAAGCCTAGGGCTGAAATCGCATGCACA
>ERZ791826.1633-NODE-1633-length-12305-cov-5.711020_pt1 | contig 12305 bp, 10 predicted proteins | sample MGYA00510297_ERZ791826 | MGnify/ENA primary metagenome ERZ791826 (study PRJEB30046, sample SAMN00792004) | human gut metagenome | study: EMG produced TPA metagenomics assembly of the A metagenome-wide association study of gut microbiota in type 2... | reverse complement strand
AACTACCACCAGCGGAACAACTTCTGCGACTAAGGCAACAACGACTACCACCAGCAAAACGACTTCTGCGACTAAGGCAACAACGATTACCACCAGCAAAACGACTTCTGCGACTAAGGCAACAACAACTACCACCAGCGGAACAACTTCTGCGACTAAGGCAACAACGACTACCACAAGCAGAACAACTTCTGCGACTAAGGCAACAACAACTACCACCAGCGGAACAACTTCTGCGACTAAGGCAACAACAACTACCACCAGCGGAACAACTTCTGCGACTAAGGCAACAACGACTACCACCAGCGGAACGACTTCTGCGACTAAGGCAACAACAACTATCACCAGCGGAACGACTTCTGCAACAGAATCTGGCACAGAAACTTCTACACTCAGCACGGAAACTTCCGCTTTGACTACAACATCTTCCACCACAAGCGTGACAAACATTGCGGACGAAGATCTTTGCAGTTGGGCACTCAACGATTATTTGAAAAAAACGGGAGTGATCGCCGTAAATGCAGAAATCACTGCACGTTCGGAGAATGCGTATGAGATCACGCTGACCGACTTAAACGGCAATGTGTTGGACGTTTACACCGTTGATCCGAAAACCGGTACTGGTACAGATTCTTCCAACGCAGAAGTCAACCTGCCTCAGACCGGAAACAACTCTATGACAAACTGGCTCCTGTGCGTGGGTGCGGCAATGTTCATGGCATTCGGATTCGGTGCGGTGAAAGCATCTGGTGTCTTCAAGCGTAAAGAAGATGAGTAAGAGCAAAAGGCAGTGGATGTGTTCCTTTTGAGACTGACTGCTTCCAAAACAGCAGGACGTTTCGATGACGGAACACAGCGACAGGTTGTGGTTGGACTGCTGAATTGATCTTTTGGTTTGCCTAACTAATGAATGACCGCAACTAGGTGAAACCCATTAGCATCGTAACCAAGTTAAAGCGATTCAGTGAAAAACGAAAAATCCACGCAGTTTCGGACTTTTCCCATTGCGAAAGGTTGCCAATAAGTGATTTTACCACTGTAAGCATCGCCTCCACCATATTTGCACCTCTATTTTGATACAATTTAGAGGTGCTTTTTTATGCCCAAAAATCAGCAAAAACAACGTGGATTTCAAAAAGTAATCGTTCTTTGGAACGTGTTCAAAAGCAAAAAACCGGCTCAGATTTTCCACTGAACCGGTTTCCTGTTTGCGTAAACGTTTTTTTGTGGGCAAAAATGCAACCAAAATTCTTTGGGCAATACCGCACAATTCTCGATTTTTTCAATGCCGGATGGCGGCAACTGTGTAACACGCTGAAATAAATGACCAAAAGCTTCGGGCGGTTTCACCTCCGCTCGTTTCTTACAACAAATAGGTAGTTTAAACTAACTAAAAGAAAAGAGATCATAATGATAGATTTTGAACTTGCATTTCGATACGCAGATGAAAAATCTCCAGTGCTTCGGCAGATTGCCGGAAACATTCCGAAAGGTCGCTGCATAGTACTTTGCGGCAACAGCGGGTGCGGAAAAACCACACTTCTGCGGTGCATAAACGGACTGATTCCGCAATTTTATGAAGGAGAACGAACGGGCTTCTGCCATCTGAACGGACAGGACACCGCCGGAATGAGCATCGGAGAGATCGGCGAGTCGGCCGCCTCGGTCTTTCAGGATCCGCAGAGCCAGTTTTTTACTGTGAACAGTTCAAACGAGGTGGCATTTGGACTTGAAAACCACGGTTTGCCGCAAGAAAAAATACGGCAGAGAGTGGACGAAGCATTCCGGATATTTCATCTTGAACGGCTGAAGAACAGAAATGTTTATGAACTGTCCAGTGGTGAGCGACAGCTGATCTCCATCCTCTCGGCTTGGGCAATGGATACGGAAATTTTTCTTTTTGACGAGCCTACAGCAAACCTTGACTTTGCGGCAACGCAACAACTAAAAAGCATTTTGTTTGCACTAAAAAACAGGGCAAAACCCTACTGCTCAGTGAGCACAGGCTGTATTATCTCGCTGGCATTGCCGATGAATACTGGGTGATGGAAAATGGTGAGATCCAGAGAAAATATCCTGCTGAAGAGGCGAGAAAGTTTTCGCCGGAACAGCGGCAGGTGCTTTCTCTGCGTACCCTTGATCTTGCGGAGATTTCTGTGCCGGAGAAGCCGCAGCTGCTGAAAGCAGTACCGGAAGTACTTTGTGTTTCGGATATCAGCTATACATACAAAAGGAAATTAAATAGCACACTTTCCGGTATCAGTTTTTCCGTCCAAATGCATGAGATCATAGGGCTTGTGGGGGCAAACGGCTGTGGCAAAACCACGCTCGGCAAGCTGATTGCAGGACTCTATCGCCCCTCTGGCGGCAAAATCGCACTTTTCGGAAAGCTGCAAAATCCAAAAAAGCTGCAAAAGCAAGTGTTGTTTATCATGCAGGAAGCAGAATTTCAATTCTTCACAAACTCCGTTCTGCATGAGCTGCAATATGGGCATAGCGTTACTCCGAAATTTGAAAAGAGAACAGAAGCACTTCTCAAAAGCATGGATATGTGGGACTGCCGTGATCGTCACCCCTTTTCGCTTTCCGGCGGACAGATGCAGCGGCTGACGCTGATGACGGCATATCTCTCCGACAAACCAATCGTCATTCTTGACGAACCGACCGCCGGACAGGACGCAGAAAGCCTTGTGCGATGTACAGCACTGATCCGTGAGATGCGAAAAAAAAAGACCGTTCTTATTATCACCCATGATCTTGAATTGATCGCAGGCGTATGCGACCGCTGCATCGGGCTTTCAGACGGACAGATTGAAACAGAATTTTTCACACAGACCGCACAGGATTTGCAAACAATACGACGGTATATAGAGTGTTTTCATCCTGCTGAAGCTCCGCCGAAAAAGAAGCACAAGGAGCTGTTTCACCCTGTAACAAAGCTGATCTTCTGGATCACACTGATGGCTGTTGTATCTACAGCAAACAACAACTTGGTTTATGCCGCATATGCTGTGCTGATTTTGCTGACCGTCGCCGACGGCTGGTTCGGAACGGCCCTCGCCGGCGGTATGAGCTTCGGGGCATTATGGGCGACAAATATGCTGTTTCCAAATACCGTATTTTCATTTACACTCGTATTGTTTCCGCGTATCATCGCCATTGGCATCTCTATGCGGACACTAATCGGGCGAAACGAGGCAAGCCGCACGCTTGCAGCACTACGCAATCTGCATCTGCCGGAGCGGCTCATTATGATTGTCGCCGTGATTTTTCGTTTTTTTCCGGTGTTGTCCGGCGATATGAAGCTGCAGCAGCAATCAGTCCAAACCCGCGGCACATTTGTGACACTGTGGCAAAAGCTGCGTGCCCTTCCTGCCTACATTGAGATCCTTACGGTTCCGATGGCACTGCGTGTCATCCGCATTGCGGAAACACTTTCCGCCTCCGCTGAAACACGGGGAATAGATTTAAAGCGAAGTAAGAGCAATTATCTTTCGCTTCGTTTTTCCGCATGGGATATGATATTCTGTGTTCTGTTGGCAGCCTCGATCACCGTCGGTCTTATTCTGTGACAGCTGCCCGAAAAGTGGCTTTCAAAATAAAAATACACATAATATAAAGGAGTTTTTTGCCTATGAAAACCGCAAACACAAACAAACTGAAAATCAAGGACATCATTACCGTTGTCCTGCTGGCACTGATCAATGTCGTGATCTTCTTTGCAAGTTTCCTTTTGTATGCAACGCCGATTACCATTATTCTCATGCCTGTGTTCTTCTCTTTGCTGGAAGGCGTTATTTACTTTATCATCGGCACAAAGGTCAAAAAGCCCGGTGCTTTCTTCATTTACAGCGTTGTCCGTGCTATTATGGGCGGATATTTGCCGTATATCCTTCTGTTTATCTTCTCCGGTGTTATCGCAGAGCTGCTTTTGTGGAAAATCGGTTATGGAAACGGAAAGGCTCTCACCGTAAGCTACATCATCAATCAAGTGTTTGCCGCTTTTGGAAGCACCGTGATTCCTTACGCCATTGCTGCAAAAGCCATGGCAGATCAGGCTGTGTCCGACGGCCGTCAGGATAACATTCTAAAGGCTTCCGAAATTCTACAGTCCTGGTGGTCAGTTGCCCTGATTGCAGGAGTGATCGCTGCCGCATTTATTGGTGCAACCATGGGCAAGCGGGTCGTAAAGAAGCATCTTACAGCACAATGCACAATGGAGGAATGCAACGATGAATAAAACCTCTGAACCAAAGCAATCCGCATTTTCATGGCTCATGGAGCTTGCAGAAGGCAGACGGGGCGAATATGTATTCTCGTTGCACTGGCAGGCGTTGCTTGTTCGCTCTTTCCTTATTTTAGGCAATACCGCACAAAGATTGTGCGACAGATGCGTCGTCAAATTTTCCGTCAGATGAAACAAAAAGCGGAGTGAATACTTGATGTATTCACGAGCATTTTTGTGAAATATGACGGGAAATTTGCAAGCAGATGGCGTGCAAAGTCGCCAGACGCTCTTTGTGCGGTATTGCCTTTATTATCATCCAAATCATTACTGCACTTGTAAACGACACAGCGGAGCTTTCACGCTGCCTGATACTCTGTACCTGGATGGCGGTCTTTTGGGTATTGTGCTATGTGCTGCACAGCATTTCCACATCGCTTTCTCATCATGCTACATTTTATGTACTGTCCAATACCCGCATACGGCTGTTGGACAAATTGGCAGCATTGCCGTTGGGTGCGGTGCTTGACCGTTCTTCTGGTGCATATAAAAATATTATCGTGGAGCGTGTGGATTCTATCGAAACGACCCTTGCACACCTCCTACCGGAGATGACTGCCAATATCGCAGGGGCATTGGCGGTACTGGCAGTGCTGTTTCTCGAAGACTGGCGTATGGGATTCTCTATGCTGATTGTCGTTCCTCTGGGCATTCTCTGCTTTATGTCCATGTTCAGAGGGTATAGCGAGAAGTTTCAGCGTACCGTCACCTCGACAAAAGCACTCAACGACACGGCTGTCGAGTACATCAGCGGCATTGAGGTCATCAAGGCATTCGGTCAGTCAAAAACCAGCTACGCAAAGTTTGTCTTCGCTGCAAAAGAGGGTGCAGACTGTTTTATCGACTGGATGCGGGGCAGCCTTTTCGGCCAGGTAGCGGGAATGGCAATATTTCCTTCAACATTGCTGGGAATTTTGCCGGTGGGCTGCCTGCTCTATATGCACAGAACACTGTCGGCAGAAACCTTTCTGGCGGTCATTGTGCTTTCTTTCGGCGTTATGCAGCCGCTGATCACTGCCCTTTCCTACACTGATGACATTGCACAGGTCAAAATCATTATCGGTGAAGTGTCAGAGGTGCTTTCCGGCGAGGAGATGCAGCGTCCGAAAAAAGCGAAAAAGCTGCCGGCGGATAACGCCATCGAACTGAAAAATGTCTGCTTTGCCTATCACGACAAGGAAGTGCTGCACGGAATCAACCTACACATTGCTCCGGGAACGGTCAATGCACTTGTGGGGCCATCCGGCAGCGGAAAGTCCACCATTGCCCGGCTCATTGCATCTCTGTGGGAGGTGAAGGACGGTGTAATCGAGCTGGGCGGTGTGGATATTCGCCAGCTTCCGCTTAAAGATTGCACTGACCGCATCGCCTATGTATCGCAGGACAACTATTTATTCGATCTCTCGGTGATGGATAATATCCGCATGGGAAGAAAGGGTGCAAGTGACAGGGAAGTGATCGATGCCGCAAAGAAATGCGGCTGTCATGCATTCATCACGGGGCTGGAAAACGGCTATCAGACGATGTGCGGGACATCTGGCGGACACCTCTCCGGCGGCGAGCGGCAACGTATTTCCATTGCCCGTGCCATGCTGAAGGATGCACCTATCGTCATTTTGGACGAAGCTACCTCTTACACCGATCCGGAGAATGAGGCAGTCATCCAGTCTGCACTGGCACAGCTGGTGCAAGGTAAGACGCTGCTGGTCATTGCACACCGCCTTTCCACCATTACGGATGCCGACCAGATCATTGTAGTCAATCAGGGGCGGATAGAAGCGACCGGTACGCAGGAAGCACTTCTTGCGTCCTGTCCGCTTTATCAAACCATGTGGAAAGCCCACATTAGCGTCAAAGACAATGGGGAGGTGGCGTAATGCTTCAGACACTGAGAAAATTCTTTGCTTTCTGCGGGGCAGAAAATCGCAAAATGTTTATCACTTCAATCTGGCTGGGTGTGGTCAGTGCCATTTGTTCTGCTATGCGAATTCCCGCCGCTGCCATCGTCATTCAGGCACTTTTGAATCAGAACGTCACCATGGAAACGCTTTGGACGAGCCTTGGCATGATTGTGATCTCATTGATCATTATCAACATGAGAGCCACCATGCTCCAGACCCGTGCGGGCTACCGTGCCTGTGCCAACAAGCGGATCGAGATCGCGGAACACCTGCGTTATCTCCCTATGGGCTGGTTCAATGATAACAGTCTTGGCGAGGTAACCGCTGTCACTACCAACACCATGGAAAACATGGCCAACATTGCCACACGGGTGGTCATGGTCACAACGAGGGGCTTTCTGACTTCCGGCATCATCGCAGTCATGCTCCTTCTTTTTGACTGGCGTATGGGGCTGATTACACTGGCGGGACTGATGCTGTTCTTCACCATCAACGCTGCTATGCAGCGGGCAGAGCAAACCCTTGCTCAACGGAAATGCAACGCTGACGAACGTTTGGTTTCTAAGGTGCTGGAATATGTGCAGGGCATTGCCGAGGTCAAGAATTTTGATCTGACCCGCGATTCCACAACACAGGTACACAATGCCGTGGAAGAGGCTCGGAAAGCATCCTTTGCCATGGAAATCCCATCGGTTCTTTATATGCTGGTGCAGTTCGTTATCAACAAACTCACCGGAATTGCCGTCTGCATAGCTGCGATCCTCTTTTATTTCGGCGGCACGATGACGCTTACAAACTGCCTTTTGATGCTGATTTGCTCGTTCATTCTCTTTGAGCAGCTGGATAGTGCCGGCAGTTTCTCGTCTTTGTTCCGCTCCATCGACATCGGTGTGGACAAGGCAAACGCTATTTTGAATGTAGTACCTATGGACATTGACGGCGAGGATCTGACACCGGAGCAGGAGGATATTGTCCTCTCCCATGTAGACTTTTCCTATGACAGCAAGCCCATTCTGCAAGATGTATCGCTGACGATTCCGGAAAAAACCACCGTCGCCATTGTCGGTCCCTCCGGTTCTGGTAAAACCACACTCTGCAATCTTATGGCGAGTTTCTGGGATGTGCAATCTGGCAGCGTAAGTCTTGGCGGACGGGATGTGCGGGAATACAGCTATGACAGCCTGATTCGTAATTTTTCCTTTGTGTTCCAGCGGACATATCTGTTTTCGGATACTATTGCCAACAATATTCGCTTTGGCAGACCAGATGCGACACTGGACGAAGTAAAAATCGCAGCAAAAAAGGCACGGTGCTACGATTTTATCATGGCATTGCCGGACGATTTTGATACTGTCATCGGCGAGGGCGGTGCAACGCTCTCCGGCGGCGAGCGTCAGCGTATTTCCATTGCCCGTGCCATCATGAAAAATGCACCTATCATCATTCTCGACGAAGCAACCGCCAATGTTGACCCAGAGAACGAGAAAGAACTGATGGAGGCTGTTTCGGAGCTGACCCATGATAAGACAGTCATAATGATTGCCCATCGACTGAAAACGGTGCAAAATGCAGACAGAATTTTTGTCGTTGATCACGGCGAGATCGTTCAGCAGGGTACTCATGACGAACTTGTCGCTGCGGACGGACTTTATCGTCGCTTTGTAGTGGAGCGTAAGCAGGCAGCCAAATGGAAGGTCTGAAAAGGGAACACCTGCACAATCTATTGTGAACGGCAAGTAGTTCAAGATTTCAAAACGATTCTGTTTTCACCAACCCGAACACGAAATCCGTTGTCCGTTATGAATTACATACACATCTTTGGTATAGAACACACTTACGGAAGCCTATAGGCAATACCGCACAATCTTTGTGCGGTATTGCCTATGAAAAATTTTTCAGAAAAATTTCCAGTTGTATCAAATTTGAAAAACTGAAATAGTATAATATCCATATCAAAAGAAACAAAGCTCGTTTTAACAGGAGGAAATTCAAATGGCTCAATTAGGATCGTTTCGGGCAATTGCTCGAATTTACACCAACACACCAGAGGCACAGACAATTTTGCAGCAGCTGCGGGAACTGTTTCAAGATGCTGAGGAGAAGAATGCGGTTTCACAGGAAGATGTTATGTGGAGTGAATTTTCTGAGGATGTGCAACCGGACTACACAGAGTATCATCTAAAGTCGGGATACAGCTGTCTGTGCAGATGGCTGACTTTTCAGATCAGTGGCATTTTAAGAAAAATCGAAGCACTTCACAATGGCTCTTACGCCCTGATGTCCGGCAGTGCTGATCTTAGCAGTTTCTGCTGGTCGTGTGGTGCAGTAAGCTCTCAAAAGCTTCCGCTTTCGGAATACAACGGAAAAACAGAATGGGGTGTCGATGATGCTTTTACGGCAGAAATCACCATGAAACTGAAAGGCTAGATGGAGCTTTTTCAAGAGAAAAAGGAAAACGTGCTTGCACATATGATAAAATATTACAGCTGTTCATGGGTGTTTGATGAAAAAACAATCAAAATCCTCAAAGGTAAAAGCCCGGACAGTTTTATCGAAGAACTGTACTATATGAGAGGTAAAGAAGAGTACCTTATATTCGATTCGGGTGTGTTTTTGGGCGATCGTGAGCCAGATCCGCAAAAACGCTATGTTCCTTTCGACCAGTTTGAGTGTCATGAAGAAGATCGGATTCGTATAGAAGTTCGTGCATCTATGTATAATTTCACAAAAGATACGATTACTTTTGTGCGGGAAGATTTTTATGATTCTCTGGAATTCCTGCAGCAGTTCGACAAAGACGCATTGCTCCAGATGCACTTTGTAAATGTTATGTACGATGATTTTGACAATGCGATCTATAGAAATGACCGGAGATTTCACAACATTACGTTTTCGGACCGGTGTGAATTGGTTTGAAGAACCGGTGGTAGAAGTTCCGCTGATTGGAACAGAACCAACTGGCAATGTATGACCGAAATGCAATTCACGGTATATAATCAACAGCATTTTTCAGCAAATTTCAAAATAATTCTTGATTTTAGTCACAAGAAAGTGTATAATAGTAGTAATGAATTTGTAATGATAAAAATATTTTAGGAGGCGTTTCCAGAATGAACAATAACAGTGATTTTCAGATTGAAGATGGTGTGCTGATAAGGTATACTGGTAAGGATAAGGATGTTGTGATTCCGGACGGTGTGACCAGGATTGGAGCGAAGGCGTTTTTCTCATGTAGAAGTCTGACCAGCATCACGATTCCGGACAGCATGACCAGTATTGGAGATTCAGCGTTTTATGAGTGTAAAAGTCTGACCAGCATCACCATTCCGGACAGCGTGACCAGTATTGGAAGATATGCGTTTTATGGCTGTACAAGTTTGACCAGCATTACGATTCCGGACAGCGTGACCAGTATTGGATACGAAGCGTTTTGTGGCTGTAAAAGCCTGACCAGCATCACCATTCCGGACGGCGTGACTAGTATTGGACATTGTGCGTTTTATGGCTGTAAAAGCCTGACCAGCATCACGATTCCGAACAGCGTGATCAGTATTGGATACAACGCGTTTTGTGGCTGTAAAAGCCTGACCAGCATTATAATAACAGATTTAAAAGCATGGTTAGAAATTGATTTCAGCAATTATTGGAGTGATTCACGCTATAATTTTTTTTGAGAAACAATAAAATCACAAAGCTTACGATTCCCGATGATGTGACCAGTATTGGAAATGGTGCATTTTCTGACTGTAAAAGTCTGACCAGCATCACGATTCCGGACAGCGTGACCAGTATTGGTGAAGAGGCGTTTTGTGTCTGCGAAAGTTTGACCAGTATCACCATTCCAAACAGCGTGACTAGTATTGGAGAATTTGCGTTTTCTGGCTGTACAAGTTTGACCAGCATCACGATTTCAAACAGCGTGAGCAGTATTGGAGTTTGTACATTTTCTGACTGTAAAAACCTGACCAGTATCACGATTCCAGACAGCGTAACCAAGATTGGAAACAGTGCGTTTAGCTACTGTACAAGTCTGACCAGCATCACGATTCCGGACAGCGTAACCAGTATTGAAGACAGTGCGTTTGAAGGTTGTGCAAACCTGACCAACATCACCATTCCGGACAGCGTAACCAAGATTAGAGACAGTACGTTTAGTTGCTGTACAAGTTTGACTAGCATCACGATTCCCAATAGCGTGACCAGTATTGGATGTGATGCGTTTTATGGGTGTACAAGCCTGACCAGCATCACGATTCCGGACAGCGTGACCAAAATTGGAGACCGTGCGTTTAAGGACTGTACAAGCCTGACCAGCATCACCATTCCGAACAGAGTGACCTGGATTGGGAAATATGTGTTTTATGGCTGTCAAAACATTAAAATAGCTGTATCCGATGAAAAGTATTTTGTGGTTGGTAGCTACGAGGGAACTGGAAAAGACATTATTGCAGCGAGAAAAATACTTCAGACTGGAAAACTGGATTCAGAAGTAAAGATACCGCTGGATCTGAAAATTCAGCTTGCTGTAAAACTGGTTGACTGGTACGACAGTGCAGATGCCAAGGCATATGTGAAAAAAATGCTCACCAAAGGCGTAAAATCACTGATCGACAGCGGCAATCTGGAGCTGATTCAGGTACTTCTGGAAAAGACGGATTTAATCACCAAGAAAAACGTGGACAAGTATATCCAGTATGCCATCGACACCAAGCAGCAGGAGATCTATCTGACCTTGATTCACCATAAGGACGAGATCGGGGCGTATACGGAGATTTCCAAGAAGTTCCGGCTGTGATAGAACAGAAAGAGCCGACAGCGACTACCCAGCACAGAACCCTTGTGAAAGTGTCCGGCGAATTCTACGCCCTTGTTGACAGATTGGGGCAGCAGTGATATAATAGGCGTAACAGGGGATGCGGTTGGGAATAAAATCTATAAAGAGTGAAATGATATGGTAATGAAAGATTTTGCTCCGTATTTCGATTTTGAAACAAAAGTGAAAATCACAACTGCTGATGCACAGTCTTTTATTGGTGTCATCACTGGATTTGAAGATGAACTTGACACTGAATCAAAAAAAGACGAGTTGGAACTTGATGTCGGCGACCGCTATGTTATGATCGAAATGCCGGACATCGTGTCTGTCGAAAAGGTATGAGCAAGTAACAATGGCATAGCAAAAATATTTTCAAAGCATCTCTCACGAGGTGCTTTTTCATGCCCTGATCACGGGCGAAAACTTGCAGAAAGCGGAAAATAAGAACAGAAAAATCCAGAGGCTCCCACTGCAGAGGGAAAAAGCAACTTTTTCATATACAAAAAGCACCGGATCTTCCTGTCGATTAGGACGATCCGGTGCTTTCTTATTACAGTCTGTCGATTCTGTTTTCTAACCCTTTGCAATCTTGGTATCGATTTTTATAACACAGGATCTCCCACTGCTTTTTGGTCTTACTCATCTTCTTTACGCTTGAGGATACCCGATGCCTTCACCGCACCGAATCCGAATGCCATGAACAGTGCTGCACCCACGCACAGGAGCCAGTTTGTCATGGAATTGTTTCCGGTCTGAGGCAAGTTGACTTCTGCGTTGGAAGAATCCGTGCCGGTGCCGGTCTTTGGGTCAATGGTGTAAACGTCCAGTACATTGCCGTTTTCATCGGTCAGCGTAATCTCGCAAGCTTCCTCCGAGCGTGCGGTGATTTCTGCATTTGCCGGTGTAACACCGGTTTTCTTCTGGTAGTCGTTGATCGCCCAGCTGCAAAGATCATCGTCTGCAATGTTGGTCACGCTTGTGGTAGCTGCTGTTGTGATCGTGGTTGCCGATGTTGCGGCAGTGGATTCTGTGCTGGAAGCACTGGTTGTTTCATTTGTAGTAGTTGTCGCCTTAGTTGCAGAAGTTGTTGCAGTTGTTCCGCTTGTAGCAGCTGTTGCCTTGGTTGCTACAGTTGTTTCGTTTGTAGTAGTTCCCCCTGTTGCTGCGGTTATTTCGTTTGTGGTAACAGTGCTTGCCTCAGTTGTTGCAGTTGTTTCGTTTGTGGTAGTTGTTTCCTCGGTTGTTGCGGTCGTTTCGTTTGTGGTAGCAGTTGCCTTAGTTGTCGCGGTTGTTCCGCTGGTAA
>ERZ791826.1630-NODE-1630-length-12322-cov-4.905845_pt1 | contig 12322 bp, 8 predicted proteins | sample MGYA00510297_ERZ791826 | MGnify/ENA primary metagenome ERZ791826 (study PRJEB30046, sample SAMN00792004) | human gut metagenome | study: EMG produced TPA metagenomics assembly of the A metagenome-wide association study of gut microbiota in type 2... | reverse complement strand
CCAAGACCGAGGACGAGATGATGAAGGTGCGCAACCTGGGCCGCAAGTCCCTGGAGGAGGTCATCGGCAAGCTGGAGGCAATGGGCCTGTCCCTGGCCGACGAAGAGAACAACTAACGCGCCCCTGTGCGCATATCCTTACAAGGAGGAAACTGAAATGCCCGGAACTCGTAAGCTCGGTAAGACTACCGATCAGCGTATGGCGATGCTCCGTCAGCAGGTCACCGATTTCCTGGACAATGGCCGGATGGAGACCACCGTCACCCGCGCCAAGGAGATCAAGCCCCTGGCTGAAAAGATGATTACCCTGGGCAAGAAGGGTGATCTGGCTGCCTATCGTCAGGCGCTGAGCTTCATTACCAGAGAGACCGTCGCTCACAAGCTGTTCAAGGAGATCGCTCCTGAATATGCCCAGCGCAACGGCGGCTACACCCGCATCATCCGCACCGGCATCCGCCGCGGCGATGCTGCCGAGACCGCTATCATCGAACTGGTGAAGTAAAAAACCCCAAACCGCAAATGAGCTCTTTTGTATGGCACAGCCGCCATACAAAAGAGCTCATTTTTGTGCCTTCTCCGCCGCCGTCCCCTTGACAGGACGGATTATGTATGATAGACTAAAATCGGTTTACGATACATAACTCGAAAGGAGATGCTCTGATGAATCCCATGCACCAGTTGATCCGGCGGCCGGTGAAGGCGGCCTTCGGCGCACTGCTTCTGGCCCTGGCGGGGGTGATCCTGGCTCTGTCCGGGGGCCAGTTCTGGGCGGCGGCCCGGACCCGGGCCGGGGTGGAGGAGAGCTACACCACCGTGGCGGTGGTTACCGGACGGATCTCCTCGGATGAGGTTCTTACTCCCTCCGCTGAGGGGAAGAGCGACGCGGAGAGCCTCCGGCAGGACAGTGCCATGGCTGCCGCCATCTTCCTGGCGGAGCCGGAACAGCAGAACTGGAGCATCATCCGTTCCCGGCCCAGAGTGGGCCTGGTCAGCGGGTACAGCCCCGGCCTGAAGCCTGCCATCTCCCTCTACACCGGCCATAGCAGCAGCGATGTGCCCTATGAATACTCCATTGTCGAGATCCGAGCGGACGCGGTCACGGAAGTAAACAACGATTGGTTCGGCGAATCCGGCAGTGCCAACTGGCAGCTGGACGGCCAGGTGCTGGGGATCTATGGCCTGAACGATGCTTTTCGGGACCCCTCCGGCCAGCGGGCCTCCGTGTCGCTGCACCAGGAGTATGACGACCCGGCGGAGCTGCTGCATCCGGAGGCGGGAAAGCACTATCTGCTGCTGTCCCACAGTTACGGAGACAGTGAGTGGTCCCTGCGGCGGAACGTAGCCGACTGGGTTTTCATGGAAACCAACGTCCAATTGGACCCTTGGTCCCTGGACATCCCCGGGAATCTGATCCGCTATGACCAGCGCAAGAACCAGAGTGAGCACTGGTATCACACGGCGGGCGATGCTGCGGAGGAACCTGTGGAATTTGCCCCGGAGGAGCTGATTTACCGGGACCCTACCACCGGCGCGGAGGTCATGAACGTCGATCCGGATGCCTTCGGCTGGTTCAGCTTTGCCGTCGATGCGCTCAAGGACACCGGGGAGATCATGGTGGAGGACCCCCAGCAGCCGGGGAACTGGCGCCCGGAGACAGTGGACTATACCCAGTATAACCTGCCCAGCATCCAGGAGTTGCCCGACGGCGTCACCGCTCAGGAGGTCATTGACAACACCTCCAGCTGGCGCATGGCCATGGAGTCCATCCGGGTCAATAACCACAGCGTGCCGGTGCTGGCGGTGGATTCCGTGGAGGGCATGCTGGAATTTGCCTCCGGAAGGACCCAGATCACCCAGGGCCGCAGCATCAGCCAGGAGGAGTACCGCGACGGCGCGGCGGTGTGCCTGATCTCCGAGACCCTGGCCCGGGAAAGCGGCCTGGACGTGGGGGATACCCTGCCGCTGTCCCTGTACGAAAAGGAAAAAAACCTGATGCCGACCACGGTTGGAGACAGCGACCCGACGGCATCCTATTACCTGCCGCAAAGGGGCTTCCAGCAGGAGACGGAGTATACCGTCATCGGTCTGTATCGCCAGAGCAACGAATGGAGCCAGGGCGTGGCCAGTTTTACGCCCAACACCGTGCTGGTGCCGCGAAAGAGCGTCACCTGCGCCGTGGAGACCGGCGAAACGGGGCTGGGGGTCAGCTCCGGCTGTCTTTGGGAGACGATGGTTCTGCAAAACGGTACCATCGACCAGATGGAGGCCCGGCTGGCGGAAAACGGCCTGGGCGGCACGGTCACCTACTACGACCAGGGGTACAGCGACATTGTGGAGAGCCTGGACGGCTATACCCGGGTGTCCCGGACGGTGCTTCTGGTGGGTTTAGCACTTTGGGCGGTGGTGCTGGCGGCGTACTGCGTACTGCTCCCCATGCAGGAAGGGAAAACCGCCTTGCGCATGTGGACACTGGGTGCAAAACGCCGGGATATTGCGGGACAAATCTGGATACCCTCGGCATTGGTGGCCCTGGTGGGGACAATCATCGCGTTGGCCGTCAGCATCCCCGGGATGTCCTGGGCCACGGACAAAATCCAGGCCCTGACCGGCTCTGATTTAACGCTGAAGGTATCCACCGGCCAGACCGTGGCCCTGTGCGCTGGGGCCCTGGCCATCGCATTGGCAGTGATCGCCCTGGTCAGCGTATCCACCGCACAGCGGGGCATCCGCAAGGCGGAATAAGAAAGGAGCTGCGCTTATGAATCCCATGCACCAACTGACCCGGCGGCCGGTGAAGGCGGCCTTCGGCGCGTTATTGCTGGCCCTGGCGGGGGTGATTCTGGCTCTGTCCGGGGGCCAGTTCTGGGCGGCAGCCCGGACCCGGGCCGGGGTGGAGGCGACCTACACCACCGTGGCGGTGGTCACCGGTGGGGCCGAGCCGGCGGGGGACTCCGACCCATCCCTCGCAAGTGCCTCCGCCGCATGGGAAGCGGCCAGGTTTCTGGCGGAGCCGGAACAGCAGAACTGGAGCATCATCCGGTCCCGGCCCAGGGTGGGCCTGGTCAGCGGCTATGCGTCCAATCTGATGCCCTTGCTGGATCTGTACAATTTCCGCAGTTACAATGGCGATGAGACCATGGACTCTGCCCCGGACGCTCCGTATACATACTTTATTCTGGAGGTTCTGGTAACGGACGCTCTGGAGCGCCATGACCGGCCCCAGGAGGGGGCATCCTACTCCGAGTCCACATGGTCCATATCCGGGCAGGTGCTGGGGGTGTACGGCTTGCAGCAGGGGCTGCGGGACCCCACCGGATGGCAGACGGATATCCGCTTCACCCAGTATTACGGCGATGGGGACGTCCCCGTGCGGCCGGAGGCGGGAAAACGATATCTGCTGCTGGCCTGCACCTATGACGACACGGAGTGGGAGGAGCGATGCGGGATCGCCGCCGAAATTCTGTGGGACACCAACGTCCGGCTGGACCCCTGGTCCCTGGACATTGAGAACAACCTGATCCGCTATGACCAGAGGACCCGCCAGGAGGAGCAGGTTTTGGACGAGACGCTTCAGGAGCTGCCCCCGGACGCCCCAGGTTATCGGGACCCCACTACCGGGGCGGAGGTGTTCAACCTGTCCATGAACGCGGCGGACCACCTGCGCACCAACGTGGTCCGGTATTCCGGGATGATGGAAACCCTGGCCCCGGACGGGGATTCCGGCCTGTGGACGATGCAGACGGTGGACTATGGCCGCTATGACCTGCCGTCTATCCAGGAGCTTCCGGAGGGCGTCACCGCCCGGGAGATCATGGACGGCACCGCCTCCTGGCAGACGGCCCTGAAAGCACTGGACGTCACCAACCACAGCGTGCCGGTGCTGACGGTGGAAAAGGTAGAGGCCCTGGCGGATTTCGCCGCCGGGAACGCCATGGTCACCCAGGGCCGCAGCTTCTCCCAATCGGAGTATGACTCCGGAGCAGCGGTGTGCCTGATTTCCGAGTCCCTGGCCCGGGAAAGCGGCCTGGACGTGGGGGATGCCCTGCCCCTGTCCCTGTATGAGGATGACCCGGGGCTTCCTCCGATCTATGCCCGGTTTCAGGAGTCCTGCAATCCCCGGGCGTCTGTGTTCGTGCCCCAGGAGGGCTTCCGGCAGGAGACGGAATATACCATCATCGGTCTGTACCGCCAGAGCAGCGAGTGGGTGACTTCACCCACCAGCTTCACCCCCAACAGCGTGTTCGTGCCGGAGAAAAGCGTCACCTGCCAGACAGTAACCGGCAGCTGCGGCGTGTGGTCCAGCCTGGTCCTGCAAAACGGTACCATCGACCAGATGGAGGCCCGGCTGGAGGAAAACGACCTGGGCGGCACGGTCACCTACTACGACCAGGGGTACAGCGACATCGTGGAGAGCCTGGACGGCTACACGAGAGTGTCCCGGACGGTGCTTCTGGTGGGCCTGGCTCTGTGGGCGGTGGTGCTGGCGGCGTATTGTGTACTGCTTCCCATGCAGGAGGGGAAAACCGCCCTGCGTATGTGGACACTGGGTGCAAAACGCCGGGATATTGCGGGACAAATCTGGACGCCCTCGGCCCTGATGGCCCTGGCGGGGACAATCATCGCGTTGGCCGTCAGCATCCCCGGCATGTCCTGGGCCACGGACAAAATCCAGGCCCTGACCGGCTCTGATCTGACGCTGAAGGTATCTACCGGCCAGACCGTCGCCCTGTGCGCCGGGGCCCTGGCCATCACATTGGCTGTGATTGCCCTGGTCAGCGTATCCACCGCACAGCGGGGCATCCGAAAGGCGGAATAAAAAGCAAAGGCGGGCCAGCGGCCCGCCTTTGCTTTGAAAAAATCTGTTTTAAAACGCCGGTTTACTTCGTTTCGGGGGTCAGATCCCACTTCCACTCCCGGACCTCCGGCAGGTCCACGCCGTTGTCCCGGATATACTGCCGGTGCTCCACCAGCTTATCCTGCATCTTCTGGACCAGGTAGGCGCCGCGATTGCCCAGCTGGGGCAGGCGGCGAACCGTGTCGATGACCAGGTCAAAGCGGTCGATGTCGTTGAGCACGCGCATGTCGAAGGGGGTGGTGATGGTGCCCTCCTCCTTATAGCCCCGGACGTGGAGGTTCTTGTTGTGGCGGCGATAGGTCAGCTCATGGACCAGGGTGGGATAGCCGTGATAGGCGAAGATGATGGGCTTATCCTTGGTGAACAGACCGTCATACTCCTCGTCGGTGAGGCCGTGGGGATGCTCGGTGTGGGGCTGCAGCTTCATCAGGTCCACCACGTTCACCACACGGATCTTCAGCTCCGGCAGTTCCCGGCGCAGGATGCTGACGGCAGCCAGCGTCTCCAGGGTGGGGGTGTCGCCGCAGCAGGCCATCACCACGTCCGGCTCGCACCCGGCGTCGTTGGAGGCCCAATCCCAGATACCGATGCCCTGGGTGCAGTGCTTCACCGCCTGCTCCATGGTCAGCCACTGGGGCCGGGGGTGCTTGCTGGCCACCATCACGTTGACATAGTTGCGGCTCTTGATGCAGTGGTCGAAGCAGGAGAGCAGGCAGTTGGCATCCGGCGGCAGATAGATGCGCACCACGTCGGCCTTCTTGTTGGCCACATGGTCCAGGAAGCCGGGGTCCTGATGGGTGAAGCCGTTGTGGTCCTGCTGCCATACGTTGGAAGCCAGGATATAGTTCAGGGAGGCGATGTCGTGCCGCCAGGGCAGCTCGCTGCACATCTTCAGCCACTTGGCGTGCTGGGCGAACATGGAGTCCACAATGCGGATGAAGGCCTCATAGCTGTCGAAGAAGCCGTGGCGTCCGGTGAGCAGATAGCCCTCCAGGAAGCCCTCGCAGAAGTGCTCGGAGAGCATGGAGTCCATGACCCGGCCGTCGGGGTCCAGGTGGTCGTCGATGCCCGGGATCTGCTGATCCAGGAAGCGGCGGCCGGTGACCTCAAACACCGCCTGCAAGCGGTTGGAGGCCGTCTCGTCCGGGGCAAAGATCCGGAAGTTCCGGGCGTCCATGTTCAGCTTCATCACGTCCCGGACATAGGTGCCCAGAACGTACATATCCTGGGCCTCCACGCCGCCGGGAACCGTGACGTCCACGGCATAGTCCCGGAAATCGGGGGTCCGCAGATCCCGCAGCAGCAGACCGCCGTTGGCGTGGGGGTTTGCACCCATGCGTCGATTGCCCGCAGGGGGGAAGGACGCTACCAGCTCCACGGGCGTACCGTCGGAGTTGAACAGCTCCTCCGGCTTATAGGAGCGCAGCCACTGCTCCAGCTGGGCCAGGTGCCGGTCAGCGTCGGCGCCCATGGAGATGGGCCCCTGGTGCGCCCGCCAGCAGCCCTCCACCGGCAGGTCGTCCACCTCCTTGGGCCCGGTCCAGCCCTTGGGGGTGCGCAGCACCAGCATGGGCCAGCGGGGCCGCTTGGCCTGGCCGCTCTTGCGGGCCTCCCGCTGGATGCGCTTGATCTCGCGGATGGCCCAGTCCAGAGCCGCCGCCATCTGCTGGTGCATGGGCATGGGCTCGTCGCCCTCCACAAAGCGGGGCTCCCAGCCGCAGCCCCGGAAGAAGCTCTCCACCTCCTCGTGGCTCATGCGGGAGAAGATGGTGGGGTTGGCGATCTTGAAGCCGTTCAGGTGCAGAATGGGCAGCACCGCGCCATCGGTGATGGGGTTCATGAACTTGTTGCCATGCCAGGAGGTGGCCAGGGGGCCGGTCTCGGCCTCGCCGTCGCCCACCACGCAGGCGGCGATCAGGTCGGGATTGTCCGCCACGGCGCCGAAGGCGTGGGCCAGGGAATAGCCCAGCTCGCCGCCCTCATGGATGGAGCCGGGAGTCTCCGGGGCCACATGGCTGGGGATGCCGCCGGGGAAGGAGAAGCGCTTGAACAGCTTCTGCATGCCGTCCTTGTCCCGGGTGATGTTGGGATAGACCTCGGTATAGCTGCCGTCCAGCCAGTCCTGGGCCACCATGGCGTTGCCGCCGTGGCCGGGGCCGGAGAGATAGATCATGTCCAGGTCGCTGCGCTTGATGACCCGGTCCAGATGGGTATAGATAAAGTTCTGGCCCGGGCAGGTGCCCCAGTGGCCCACGATGGTCTGCTTGAGGTCGCTCTTGCGCAGCGGACGCTCCAGCAGCGGGTTGTCCAGCAGATACAGCTGGCATGCGGTCAGGTAATTGGCGGCGCGCCAGTAGGCGTCGATCTGATAGAGCTCCTGCTCGTTCAGCGGCGGCTTCTTGGACAGCCGCGCACCGGGCTTGAATTCGGGCATGATGATTCCTCCTTGTGCAATTGCCTGGGCTTGTGTGTGCCGCAAGCGGAATTAAGATTCGGGTTAATTTGAATTTTGACCTGAAATCTTAAATTAGCATTAGCATAACACATGTATTACAAAAATGGAAGCATAAATTTGTAAATATTTCTTGAAGAATCAAATTTAAGTTTGGAGTTAATGCACGAATGGCGGAGGATAAGAACGGATGGCCCACCGCTTTGCGAAACATGGAATGCGATTGGTTTCTCCGTTGTCCGGCAGTCCGATTTTAGGGACACCCAGCGCCGTATAATAGGCGCGTAAGAGGAAAGGAGGGCGCATACTATGGCGTTCAGTATCAAATTTTCAGCGGGGACTGCCCATAAGTCGGAACGGACTATCCCCAGAAGGTCCGTGGTGCAGGTCTATTTTGCTGCCAACCACCGGAGCCTGGCGTACTACAACGATCGGTTCGACCTGAAGCCCGGCGACCTGGTCTTTGTGGACGGCAAGCTGGCCGGGCAGCGGGGCCGCGTTACCCAGGTCAACTACAGCTTCAAAATCAGGCTCTCTGACTATAAGCGAGTGATTTCCGTGGCGGACATCGCTGTGGACGGGCTGTTTTACGCGGCGGGCTCCCACCTGGTTACCTTTGACCGCGGCGTTCTGCCGGCCTGTCAGGCCGCCGGATGGTTCCTGCCGCCTGCGGACCCGGAGGAGGAGTTTGCCAGCGGCGCGGACGACGAAGCATTCTCCCTGGATGAGCTGTGGGCCAGCGATGCCATGTTCCAGCGGGGATATGACTACTACAAGCGCGGACTGGTCCGCTATATCAGCCTGGACGGCCGGGCGGGGTACGCCCTTGTGGAGGGCACGGCTCCCTATGAGGTGGAGTTTGCCTGGGAAAACGGAGAAATCAGCCGTCTGGTCTGCTCCTGCTTCTGCAGCGGCTGCTGCAAGCACCAGGCGGCGGTCATGCTGCAATTGCAGGATCTGCTGGGATGGATCGAGGGGCAGTACCCGGACGCCTACGCGCGCAGCGGCTATTTTGCCGCCGTCTACCGGCAGACGCTGTTTGAATACGCCGTGGATAGCCGGGAAACGGCCCGTTTGCGCCATAAACTGGGAATTTTCCCCCGGCCCGGGCCGCTGAGGGCAGCGCTTCGGCGATTTCTCCGGCTGCAAATTTCCTGTTGCCAACCGAGGGGAAATGTGATAAGATATCTTCATGACGACTCCTCCGCCGCCAGCTGCGGAGCCGGTCTCGCGCAATGGATACCCACGAATCATGTCAGGCGGGGAACCGAGCAGCATTAAGAGGGATCATCCATGTGCCGCGAGTCCACCGGCCCCGTGGCTGGCAGCGGAGGAGTTTGTTCTGTTCTGATTTTTCGGCCGAAGGGAGGGCTGGTTCATGTATCAGGCACTGTATCGGAAATGGCGGCCCAAAACCTTTTCCCAGGTGGTGGGCCAGGACCACATCACCGGCACCCTCCAGCGGCAGGTGGCCGAGGGCCGCACGGCCCACGCCTATCTGTTCACCGGCACCCGGGGCACCGGCAAAACCACCTGCGCCCGGATTCTGGCCAAGGCCGTCAACTGCCTGCACCCGGAGGACGGGGCCCCCTGCAACCAGTGCGAGGCCTGCCGGGGCATCGACAGCGGCTCCCTGCTGGACGTGACGGAGCTGGACGCCGCCAGCAACAGCCGGGTGGACGACATCCGGGAGCTGCTCAGCGAGTCGGTATACACCCCCACGGTGCTGAAAAAGCGGGTCTATATCATCGACGAGGTCCACATGCTGTCCACACAGGCCTTCAACGCCCTGCTGAAAACCATCGAGGAGCCGCCGGAGCACCTGATGTTCATCCTGGCCACCACGGAGCTGCACAAGGTCCCGGCCACCATTCTCTCCCGGTGCCAGCGCTTCACCTTCAAGCGCATTCTGCCCCGGGATATGGAAAAGCACCTGCTGGGAATCGCCCAGGCGGAGCAGATCGACCTGACTCCCGACGGGGCGGAGATCCTGGCCCGGATGGCCAACGGCGCCCTGCGGGACGCCCTGAGCCTGCTGGATCAGTGCCGGGTAGCCCAGGGCCAGCTGGACAGCCGGGCGGTGCTGGATATTCTGGGCCTGGCCGGCAGTGTCCAGACGGTGGAGCTAATGGACTGCATCCTGCGGCGGGACGCCGCCGGGGCTCTGACCCGGCTGGACGGGCTGTACCGGGGCGGCAAGGACGTGGCCGCCATGCTGGGGGAGCTGGGGGACCTGGCCCGGGACATGACCATTCTCAAGGCCGCCCCCGACGGGGCCGCCGCCCTGCTGACGGGCATATACGATACCAAGACCCTGAAGTCCCTTTCCGGCAGCCAGCCCATGCGGCGGTTTCTGTATCTGACGGAGACGCTGCAGTCCTGCTGCGCCGGGCTGGGGGACAGCTTCCAGCCCCGGACGGATGCGGAGCTGTGTCTGCTGCGGCTGTGTGACGAGAGTCTGTCCGGCGACCTGACGGCTTTGAGCCAGCGGATCGACCGTCTGGAAGATCAGGTTGCAAACGGAATACCGTTAAAAACTGTCCCGCAAACCGCCGGGACGTCCCCCAAAACCGCCCCTTTGTCCCGGGACAACGCCGGGACAAGCCGGGACGTGCCAAGCGATGACCGGCCCCCTATGCCGGAGGAGCCGCCCCTGCCGGAAGAACCCGGCGGACGGGAGCGGGTATACGATATTCCGGACGAGGAGCCACCTGCGGCTCGCCCAGCCGCTAAACCCGCCCGGAAGCCTGTGGCGGCAAAGTCCACTGCCGTGGTGGGCGACACCGGCAAGTGGGACGCCATGAAGGAGCACTGCAAGGGCCGCCTGGCGGTGAACCACCGGGTGTTTCTGAACATGGTCCAGGGAGCGGTGGACGGCGACTGCCTGACGCTGTACTGCCAGAACGAGTTCGTCCGGGACTCCCTGAACAACAATACGGTGCTGCACGTGCTGCAGGAGGTGGCCTCCGCCGCCGAGGGGCAGACCATCCGGGTGGCGCTGACGGTAGGCGGCGCCCCGGCGGGGAAAAAGCCCGCCAAGCCCCGGTCCAAGCCGGAAAAAGTGACAGAAAAAGCGCCGGAGAAGCCCCTGGAGGAAGTCCCGAAGCCGGAGCAGACGCCCCCCTGGGAGGAGCCTCCGGCGGAAAAGGCCCCGGACAAGCTGGACGAGGTGGCCGCCCAGGGCCGCCAGCTGGAAAATTTCAAAATCAAGTGATCGCACGATATTAAATCAGTATTATAAAGGAGATTTCGACCATGGCTAAGGGATACAGCGCCCGCAACGGGTTCGGCGGCAGCGCCGGGATGATGCGCCAGCAGCAGCAGATGCAGCAGAAGCTGGCCAAGATGCAGCAGGAGATGGAAAGCGCCCAGAAGAACGTGGAGGAGAGCAGCTTCACCGCCTCCGTGGGCGGCGGCGCGGTGCAGGCCACCGTGTCCGGCAAGAAGCAGCTGACGGCCCTGGCCATCCAGCCCGATGCCGTGGACCCGGCGGACGTGGAGATGCTGCAGGACCTGGTGATCTCCGCCGTCAACGAGGCCCTGCGCCAGGCGGAGGAGGCCATGGAGTCCGCCATGGGCGCTCTCACCGGCGGGCTGAACATCCCCGGTTTGTTCTGAATTTGTCTGGAGAATAGCAAAAAAGCAGCCGAAGGGAGAGGCTTCGTAAGGAAGTTGTCTCCCTTTGGTTTTGTCGTCAGCCGGAATTTGGATTTATAGGAAAAACAATCATATTGAAGGATTACGGTAGGAGCAAAAAATAGTAAATAATGATTTTATTTTCTGTATAATAAGAAATATAATTTTCCCAAGAATAATTTTTGTAAGGCAAATAATTCTTTGAAAGGATGAAAGGCTATGCCACAACATGAATTTATTACAAAGCAACTAATAGATAAAGGTTGGTCAGAAGATAGAAAATACTGTGTTACCGACGAGCAAGGAAATAAATTTTTGCTTCGTGTTTCTCCGATTGAACAGTATGACAGGAAGAAAAGCGAATATGAACTTATGGGTCAGGTAGCAGCTCTCGGTGTACCAATGTGCCGCCCCTTAGAGTTCGGCACATTTGATGAAGGAGTTTATTCTATTCAAACTTGGATAGATGGCATTGATGCAGAAGAAAATATACATAATTTAACAGACCAAGAACAGTATTCTTATGGTTTTGAAGCGGGAAAAATACTAAAAGAAATTCATAAAATCCCCGCTCCGAAAGAAATAGAAGATTGGGAAATCTATTTTAATCGTAAAGCAGACCACAAAATCAAGATGTATGAAGAATGTCCTGTCAAGTACGAAAATGGGCAAGCCTTCATTGATTACATTAACGCTCACAGATATTTGCTCAGCGGTCGCCCTCGAACCTATCAGCACGGAGATTACCATATCGGCAATATGATGATAGGGAATGATAAGCGACTCTACATCATTGATTTTAATAGAAATGACTTCGGAGATCCGTGGGAAGAATTTAACCGCATTGTGTGGTGCGCTCAAGCTACCCCTTTGTTTGCAACCGGAATGGTAAACGGATACTTCAGCAATGACGTACCAATTCCGTTTTGGGAGTTGCTCGCACTTTATATTAGCAGCAATGCTTTATCTTCTGTGCCTTGGGCAATTCCTTTTGGGCAGAGCCAAATTCAAGTAATGATAAATCAAGCAAAAGATGTACTAAGCTGGTATGAGAATATGACGAAATCCATTCCGACTTGGTACAAAGGAGTTATTAGAAATTTTATATCTAATTTTCGATTATCCGCATAAACACTATACTTTCAAGTATTTTGAAGTATAGAAAACCATTCATTTTACCACGAATTTACCACGATTGAATGAGCCTTGATATGATGATAAAACGACTAAGGGAGATAGCACAAATAACTGTGCATCTCCCTATATTTTCTTTGTTTATTCCGTTGATTACTTCATTTGATTTCAAACTTTAACGCCTTTTTATATCTCGTTTTTTTATTCCTATTATATTCATACCTCAATTCTACTTTTTAAAGCTAA